>Ga0315535_1000121_pt1 | contig 48402 bp, 30 predicted proteins | sample SalMarSW160220MG_2_FD_203092 | JGI IMG/M metagenome (GOLD analysis project Ga0315535, IMG submission 203092) | Salt marsh sediment microbial communities from the Plum Island Ecosystem LTER, Massachusetts, United States - Salt Marsh Sediment SW1602-20 ... | reverse complement strand
GAGGTCAGTCAGCAGGCAGTGACTGCGCTGCAACAGGCCGGGGCGCTGGTTTTTCTGCAGCACACCGAGGGCTGGGATGTCGAGACCATTCTCGACCTGCCGATCGACGGCATCGAGTGTTACAACCTGCACCAGAACTTGATGGACAACTGGGGAGCCGCGCTCGAGCTGCTGCTCGAAATGGACTCGGCGCCCGAGAATTTGCCGGTCATGGAACTGGGAATAATCGGCATCTTCCAGGAGTCCGAGGCCGACATGTTCCGCTGGTCGAAGGCGCTGATGCACAAGCCGCTGCCGGCGGTGCTGGCCACCGACGCCCACCGCAACGTGTTCGACGGGCCCAGCCCGGACGGCGAGCGGCTCGATTCGTTCAGGCGCATGATGCACTGGTTTGCGAACTATGTCCTGGTTCCGGCCGCTGAAGTGGACGACTCTGTTTTGAAAAAAGCTATCGGTGCGGGGCGACTGTACGGCTGCTTCGATTTTTTAGGCTATGCTCAGGGGTTCGACTTCTATGCCCAGGGCGACCAGACGTATGAAATGGGCGCGCGGATACCCGCCGGAAAGACGATCGATTTGCACCTGGTTCTGCCCGAGGTATACCGATTGGATCCCGACGGCCCGGCGCCGGTGATCCGCGGAAGAATTTTGAGAGCCGAAGACGGCGACTGGCAGGAAGTCGCGGCAGGCACCGACGATCTGGTCTACCAGGCCGGACCCGGGGCTTACAGGGCCGAGGTGCGCATCGTTCCCGAACACCTCAGACCCTGGCTGGGCCCCAACGCCGACGACTACATCAAGGAGTTTCCCTGGATCTATTCGAACCCGATCTATGTGGGCATGAGCTACTGATCTTTCTGAAAGAACATTGTCGATGAGAGAAGAAAAACTTCCCAGGAGCGATGATTTCCACTTCCAGTGCGAAGTCGAGGTGCGCTTTCGAGACCTGGACGCAATGGGTCACGTCAACAACGCGGCCTACTTCACCTACTTCGAAGTGGCCCGCACCGGGTACATGAAAGCTCTCGGGCACTGCAAGGACGAGGACGATCTGTTCAAGCTCTACCCGTTCATCCTGCTGGAGGTCCGCTGCCGCTTCATTTCGGCCGTGGGACTCGCAGAACGATTACGGGTGTTCCTGCGCACCGTTTTCATGGGCTCGAAGAGCTTCGTGTTCGAATACCTGATCACCGGCAAGGACGACGACCGGGTAGTAGCCGTTGGCCGTTCGATACAGGTCTATTACGATTATCAAAAGAAGTGCTCTCTTCCCATTCCGGATAATTTTCGCGTAAAAATCGAAACCTTCGAGCTGGCGCCGAAATAGCGCCCGTCAACCTTCCGCCAGGCGGCCGCCGCGCAGCTTGATCTCCTTGGTGGCCAGACCCTCGGCCTCGCCTTCCAGGTGGGTGGCCATCAAAACACTGGTTCCGCGCTCTGCGATCTGCGCACCGATCAGTTCGAGCACTTTTACCCGGGCCTCGTCGTCCAGGCTGGCGGTCAGCTCGTCGAGATAGAGCACCTTGGGCTCGAGCACCAGCGCGCGGGCCAGCGCCACCAGTTTGCGCTCGCCCCCCGACAAGTCATTCGCCGGTCGCCCGGCCAGTTCCGCGATCCCCAGTCCGGCCAGCATCTTATCGGCCAGCTCGCGGCGGGTGCTCCTGTCCGTGCCGCGTATTTTCAAACCGTAGGTCAGATTCGATCGCACGCTGCCGCCGAACAGGTAGGGATCCTGAAAAACGAAGGCGATCCGCCGGCGCAGGCGCTTCGGGGCCGGGGCGCGACCCTCATGAAACGACTCTCCAAAAAGCGAGATTCTTCCGCGCGCAAGATCCAGAAGCCCGCCGGCCGCGAGCATCAAACTGGTCTTGCCGGCCCCGTTCTCGCCGGTTATCAGGGTCAGCTCACCGGCCGGCGCCGAGAGTGCCGCTACGTCGAGCACGGTCACGCCGCCGCGCACGACCTGCACGTCTTCGAATTTCAAAAACGGCCCGCTCATGACTGGCTCCCGGCGCGCGATTGCCAGAAGCCGACCGCCAGGTTGACCGCCAGCGCGACCGTAAGCAGTACTATTCCCAACGCCACCCCGAGCGCAAACTCGCCCTTGCCGGTCTCGAAGGCAATCCCGGTTGTGATGTTGCGGGTATAGCCGTGTATGTTGCCCCCGACCATCATCGAGATGCCCACCTCGGCGAAGACTCTCCCGAAGCCGGCGGCCACCGCGGCCACCAGCGCCGCGCGGTTCTCGGCGGCCACCACCAGGGCCGCCCGCAACCTTCCCGCGCCCAATCCCAGCACCGTCTGGCGCACCCGGGGATCCGAGCGCTCTACTGCCGCAGCGCAGAAGGCGGCTACGATCGGAAAGGCCAGAATCACCTGGCCGACCACCATGGCCGCCGGAGTGTAGAGCATGTCCCACGAGCCCAGCGGGCCGCGGCGGGTGAGCAAAGCGTAGATCACCAGGCCGACCAGAACCGTCGGCAACGCCAGTAAAGTGTTTAGTACTATGACCAGCGCGCGCTTACCGCGGAAACGCCCCAGGCCCACCAGCAAACCGAACGGCAGGGCCAGAAGCGATGCGATCAGCGTCGAGGACAGGGCTACCGTGACCGAGACCCCGACCGGTCCCCAGGCCTCGGGATCGAAGCTGGTAAGAAGCCTTATGGCCTCGCGGATGCCCTCGAGTATCATTTCTTCTCGAAGACGTCCGGGTAAAACAACTGCCTGCCCTTGATTTTGAACTCGGCGATCATCTTCTGGCACTCGGCAGAGGTCAGCCAGGCGCCGAAGGCCATGGCTTCCAGGTAGCGGGCCTGCGGATGCTTGGCCTGGTTGACGGCGGTGAAGCTGTAGGGATTGTAGAGGCGCTTGTCGCCCTCGACAATGATCTTCGAAGACACCTGATCCTCGGCCGACATGAAGGTGGCCCGGTCGAGAAAGCAGTAGGCCTTCTTCTCGTCGGCCATATTCAAGGTCATGCGCTGCCCCTGGCCCGATTCGAGATACCAGGCGTTTTTCGCCTGGTCGCCCTTGGGGTCAATGCCGGCCGCCTTCCACAGTCGCAGCTCGGCCTTGTTGGTGCCCGAGTCGTCGCCGCGCGAGATAAAGACGGCCTTTGCCGCCGCTATCTTCGAAAACGCGGTGACGGCGTCGTGGCCGCGTGCTCCCGCGGGATCATCGGCCGGACCTGTGACAACGAAGTTGTTGTGCATCACCTGCATGCGGTGCAGGCCGTAGCCCGCGGCCACGAAGGCCTCCTCGGCCAGGCGATCATGAACGAAGATCGCGTCGACGTCGCCGTTTTCGGCGAGCTTGATGGCCTTGCCCGTCCCGACCGCCAAGACGTGGACCTTGATGCCGGTGCGTTTCTCAAAAGGGGGAATTATTACATCAAGCAGCCCGGTGTTGTCGACCGAGGTAGTGGAGGACAGGCGCAGCACGCGCTCGGCGCAGGTGCACTTCGTCGAGTCGTTCTTGCAACAGGCCGGCAGCAAGAACAGAACGGCGACAAACAGAATTGAGTTGCTGCATGTGTTCATATCGCGTGTTCCTTCCCTGAGAGTTCCCCAGATACTATAGCGCCGCCGGGACAACAAGCAAAACAAGAGATCAACGAAAGTCGCGCGACGGCACGGGCCGGGTATCGCCTTCGTCGATCGATTCGAACTTCGCGGCCCGCAGGTTGGTAACTCCATGACTGCGCTCGAGCCGACCCGAGACGATCAGGGCCGAGGAGGACACGATCAACAGGCGCCGGCGCTCGAAAACGTCCGGAGTGATCACGATGTTGGCCAGGCCGCTCTCGTCCTCGATTGTCAGAAAGCACATTCCCCGGGCCGTCCCCGGGCGCTGGCGGGTGATCACCTGGCCGGCCACCTTTACCCGGCTCCCATGCGGCTGCTTTTCAAGCGCGGCGAGCGGCAACACTCCCCGCTCGCGCAGCCGGTCGCGCAGGTGGGCCATGGGATGCGGCCCGACCGTCATGCCGCTGTTGAGATAGTCGGCCGCGGTGCGCTCGCGTGCGCTCATGCGCGGCAGGGGGCACTTGTCGCGAGGCGCAGGCAGGCGATCGATCAGCCCGCGCCCGGAGTCGTCAAGGGCGGCCACCTGCCAGAGCGCCTCGCGCCGGGAGAGCCCGAAGCAAAAGAAGGCTCCCAGTTCGGCCAGGATGTCCATCTCGCGGCCTTGCAGGCGACAGCGACGGGACAGATCTTTCAGATCGGCGAAACGCCGCCGGCGGCGTTCGGCAACGATGCACTCGCCGGCCTCGCGCCGTAACCCGACCACGAAGCACAGTCCGAGACGAACCGCCCCGTCCGGATCGATAGTGCACTTCCAGCCGGAGCGGCAGGCGTCGATCTCGCGCACGCTCTGCCCGTGCCGCCTGGCATCCTTGATGATGGTGGCCGGGTGGTAGAACCCCATCGGCCAGGCGTTCAGAAGCGCGCAGGTGAAGGCCGCCGGGTGGTGGGTCTTGAGATAGGCCGAGGCGTAGACGATCAGCGCGAAGCTGGCCGCGTGCGATTCCGGAAAACCGTACAGGCCGAAAAACGAGCCGAACGACTCGATGATCTCGTCGGCCGCGGAACCGCTGATCCCGCGGGAGGCAAGGCCGCTGCGAAGCTTCTCTTCGTGACGGGCCTTCTGTTCGAGCGAGCGCTTGTGGCTCATGGCCTGGCGCAGTTGCTCCGCCTGGCCGAGCGTGTAGCCGGCGGCTTCCATGGCGATGCGCATGGCCTGCTCCTGAAACAAGGGAATGCCCAGGGTGCGCTCGAGAATCGGCTTCAGGCTGGGATGGGGATATGTAACGGGCTGCCTGCCCGCCCTTCTTTCGAGATAGGGATGAACCTTCTTGCCGACGATCGGCCCGGGCCTGATCAAAGCCACCTCGACCACCAGGTCGTAGAAACACTCCGGCCGCATGCGCGGCAGTGTGTTCATCTGGGCGCGGCTCTCGACCTGGAAGATGCCCACGCTGTCCGCCCGCTGCAGCACGGCGTAGACCTCGGGGTCGCCCGCGGGCAGGTGGGCCAGGTCGATCTCCACCCGCTCGTGGGCTCGCACCAGCGAGACGGCTTCCTCGATCGCCCGCAGCATTCCCAGGCCCAGCAGGTCGACCTTGATGATGCCCAGATCGGCGCAGTCGTCCTTGTCCCACTGGATCACGCTGCGGCCGGGCATGGCGGCCGGCTCGATCGGCACCACCTCGTCGAGCCGACCGCGGGATATGACCATCCCCCCGCTGTGCTGACCAAGGTGCCGCGGCAGGTGGCGCATCTCGGAGACCAGTTCGATAAGCAGCTCGACACGCCTGTCGCCGCAGTCGAGCCCGGCTGCGGCGGCCGAGGCGGACAGGTCGTGATCGTGGGTCGAAAGCATCCGGGCCAGGCGCGCGTCGGGAAGCCCCAGCACCTTGCCCACTTCGCGCACCGCGCTGCGGATTTTATAGGTAATCACGTTGGCGGTCAGCGCGCTCTTTGCACCAGACTGACCATAACGGCGGTAGACGTACTGAATGACCTTCTCGCGCTGATCGCCCGAGGGCAGGTCGAGATCGATATCGGGCCAGTTGCCGCGTTCTTCCGATAAAAAACGCTCGAAGAGCAGATCCATGCCGACGGGGTCCACTGCGGTGATGCCCAGCACGTAACAGACCGCGCTGTTGGCGGCCGAGCCCCGGCCCTGCACCAGGATGCCGCACTCGCGGCAGAAGCGGCAGATATCCCAGACCAGCAAGAAGTAGCCCTCCAGCTCGAGCTTGGCGATCAGCGCAAGTTCCCGGTCGAGCTGCCGCATGTGTCGGGGCGCGAGCGGCCGGTAGCGTTTACGGGCGCCGGCCTGGACAAGGTAGTGCAGGTAGGAAAACTGCGTCTCTCCCCCGGGAACCGGAAAGTCCGGGAAGTGGTAGTCGAGTTCGTCGAGGCTGAACGTGCAGCGCTCGGCCACGGCGCGGGTATTGCGCACGGCACTCGGCAAGTCTGAAAACAGTTCGGCCATCTGAGCCTGCGACTTGAGATGCCGCTCGGCGTTTGCGAAAAGCCGCCTGCCGGCCTCGGCCAAGGTAAGCTTGTGACGAAGGCAGGTGAAGACGTCCTGTATGCGGCGCTCGCGCGCTCGCGCGTAACGCACGTCGTTCGAGGCCAGCAGGCCGATCCCCAGGCGCGCGGATATCTCCCGGAGCGCCTGGTTGCAAAGCGTCTCCCCTCGATCGAAATGCCGGCAGACCACCAGCCACAGCTCGCCGCGCCCGAAGATCCCCTTGAGCCTGTCCAGCAGCCGAAGCTCCTCAGCGCAGCCGCCAGTGGCCAGGCAAATGAGCCCGGCTGCAAACTCCTCGATCAGATCGAGATCGATTTCGCATAATCCCTTCGGCCGTCCGCGGTGGCCCCGGGTTATCAGGCGGCAAAGGTTCCGGTAGCCGCGAACGTCCTTGACCAGAAAACGCAGCCTGTGTCCGGAAAGAGAAAGCCCCGCCCCGACGATCGGGCGCAGGCCGGCCTCGCGCGCGGCGCGGTGAAAACGTGGCGCGCCGTACAACCCGTCCCGATCGCACAGTGCCAGCGCATCCATCCCCAGATCTGCGGCAACCGCAACCAGGTCTTCGGGAGCCGAAGCACCCCCGAGAAAGCTGAAGGCGCTCGCGCAACCAAGTTCGACGAAGCCGTCCATGACTTCATAATACTGAACACATGGACAGTATTCAAGGGTCACATCGTTTACATTCCGCTCAGCATCTCCTGAAAGAAACGCGGAGTTTCTTCGGCGCCGGCGGCCTTGGTCTTATCATCCTGCTCCAGGTAGGCGAACAAGGATCGATAGCGTGAATCGAATTTCGTAGCCGGGTTGATGGCCAATGCGCTTTTCAAATATTTGCGCGCCTTGGGCAAGTTGCCGTTGACCTTGTAACACTGGGCAATGGCCAACTGACAATGAAAGCGGGCCTGCTTGTCCGGCGCCATGGCAAGGGCATCCTGGAAGGCAACCAGGGCCTTCAGTATCCGGCCGCCGCCGGCCAGGGCCACGGCCAGACCATAACGGCCACGATAGCTCTTCTTCTTGGCCAAAACCTCTGCGAAGATCTTGGCGGCATCATCAAACATACCGGCTTCGAGCAGTGCCACGGCCCGGGCCAGGCCCCGACTCCGGCCGGCCTGCTTTCTCACCCGCGCCAGATAGGTATTCAGCATGCGGCTGCTGTCTGCCAAGGCCTGCTTCACACCAACCTTCTTGAGCGCCTCCTCATGGGAGCCCAAGGCCACCGGAGGAAAATCGATCCAGTTTGGACGAATCTCCACCACCTCGTCGGCCGTCACCTTGTACTTGCCCTTGTAGTTCTCCGCCCCGGCCATCCAGGCCTCTTCAAAACGCTTGGCCCTGCCCAAAAGTGTGGTTTCCACCGGCACCCACAGACTCTCGCCCCGTATCACGGTCTTGGCCGCGTCCACCGGGAAAGCCGCGCGGTTTTCCTTGCGCAGCCCCGAATCGTACATCGAGAAGACATGGCCGGTGACCGGCACCAGGGCGCTGGGCACACCCAGGGACTCCAACAGCGAGGCGTAGAGCACGGCCAAATCATCGCAGTCACCCACCTTGCGCTCCAGGGTCTGGGAAGGGAACTGGACCGTATCGATGGCCCCCTGGCTCAAGTTGCCAAATGGCCTCTCGGTATCGGGTTTATAGCGGATGCCGCTCTCGGCCAGGGCCTGAAAGGCGAAAAGAGCCAGCAGGTGATTGTGCAGGGGATGGGAAGCCCTGGCCTGCCCGGGATGAGCTGCCGCGAACTGGCGGAAGAGCTCGGTTGCATAGGCTTCAATTTTCGGATCCTGCCCGTTGACAAAAGACGCGATCCCGGAAGGTCGGCTCCAGGAAAAGGCATTGCCCTCCAGAATGGTTACCGGAAAAGATTTGCGCACTGATCGTTTCAGGTCGTCATGGACGAAGCGCGCCTGCACGATGGCCTGAACCGTTCGCTGCTCGGCATTTCTAAGCAGCTTGTCCACAAAGGCCGCCTTGACGGGCACCCAGGCCTTGGCTCCGGCAGCCAGCTTGACCTTGCTCAGGGCAGGCTCTGCCCAGCCTTCGATGGATAGTTCCAGTTCGACATCCATGGGCAAAGTGCTGCGGTTTTCGATCTCGATCTTTCCCAGACCTTGTTTGGCATAGCGCGGAAGCTGATGGGGAAAGACCGGTTGGAACTCCGCACTCTGCAGAACGATGATGCTCAGATCCCCTGCCACGTTCACGGCCATACCAACCGGGTGAAGCAACATGCTAATCTTCTCCTGCCGGTCGGGGATTTTGATGCTCAGGCTGGACTGGGTGTAACCGTCGAGTTGCGCGCCCAGCATGAGCTCGTCGGAGGTGACGGGAAATTCGTCGCCATCAAAGGCCAGGCTTCCAAAAAGACCCGTGGCCGAAAGCAGGAAGGTCAATCCGCCCGTAAGGATCAGGCTTATGGCCAGGCCCTCCTGGGTGTCGTCGCTCCCCGGTGCACGATCGATCCAAACCCCGCCGCCGGCGGTGACCCCGGCCGACAAGGCTGTCCATAGAATCCACCAGGGATTGAACTTGTGGACGCTCACCTGGTACTCGCGTTCCAGGGTAACCGGCCCCCGGCCAAGCGGATGCTGGCCGGTCTGGTCCTGGTACCAGACCTGAGCCCCGGGCGGATCGGTTTCGATACGGACCCGGTGGATGCGTTTTTCCATGTAAGCGTTCTGGCAACCGAGGGCCATGGGGACGATCAGCATACCTACCAGAATCGGAAGCAGATGTCGTTTCATACCCGTTCGTCTCCTCACATCCAGCACCACAAGAGTCTATCCAAAGAGGCATTGTCGAACAACTTGTCTTTGATTCAGAACCCATACACATGATATTGGTTCAAAAAGACTACAGACCAGAATGGGAGGCAAACCATGTCCGCTGCCGCCAAGACCGCCGATCTGGAGCGCGAGCTCGACTACAAGAAGAAGCTGACCGAGATCATCAATCTGATCCACGAGGCCGACGACATCAGCGAGATCATTCTCAACGTCAGGCCGCGCATTCTCGACCTGGTCGAGGCTCAGCGCATCACAATCTACGCCGTCGACGCCCACAACCAGCAGGTCTACAGCCAGTTCAAGGAGGGCGACGAGATCAAGGAAATCCGCGTGCCGCGAAACACCTCGTCGATGGTCGGATTCGTGGCACTGACCGGGCAGACCCTGAACATCGCAGACGCCTACGACTCGAGCGAGCTTCAGGCCTATCATCCCAAGCTCTCGTTCGACTCGAGCTGGGACACAAAGACCGGCTTCAAGACCCGCCAGGTGCTGACCGCCCCGATCATGTACGACAAGTACCTGATGGGGGTCCTGCAGCTTCTGAACTCCAACGACGACAAACCTTTTTCCGCCGAGGACACAGAGGCATCCCAGGAGGTGGCCCGCACGCTGGGGATCGCCTTTTACAACCGGCGCCGGATGAAGCCGCGCGCCAGCCCCAACAAGTTCGGCAGGCTGATCGACAAGGGACTGGTCTCCGAAAAAGCGTTCGAGGACGCGGTCTCTTACTCGCGGATGAACAACCTGCCGGTGGCCGAGGTACTGGTCGACAAGTACCGCGTCTCAAAGGAAGAAGTGCTCAAGAGCCTGGCGGACTTCTACAACTGTGAATACTTTTCCTTCGACGGCACCCAGAACATGCCGGCCGAGTTTTGCTCGCGCCTGAAGCACGACTACCTCAAGAACATCTGCGTGGCCCCGCTGGCCATCGACGCCAGTTTCGTCAAAGTGGCCATCGAAGATCCTTCCGACCTGGCCAAGGCGGACGCCGTCCGTATCATGCAGCTCGCGCCCCGCCAGAAGCTGCTTGTCGCACTACGCAAGGACATCATCGACTACATCAATCACTCCTACGGCATGGCCGAAAGCGGACCCGCGGGAGACGTGGCCGAGATCCTGGGCGAACTGAGCAGCGAGGACGACCTCCAGCCGCTAGAGGACAGCGGCGAGCAGATTGACGAGTCCGACAGCGCGGTCGTCAGGTTGGCCAACCAGATAATCATCGACGCCTTCAAGCGCGACGCCTCGGACATCCATGTCGAACCCTACGGTCCCAAGCACCCGTCGCGCATACGCTTCAGAATCGACGGCGTCTGTCACGTCTACCAGGAGGTTCCCGCCAGCCATCGTGCCGCCCTGGTCTCACGTTTGAAGATCATGTCCCAGCTCGACATCTCCGAGCGACGCCTGCCCCAGGACGGCAAGATAAAGTTCAGGATGAAGGACAGGACCATCGAACTGCGCGTGGCCACCGTGCCCACCGCCGGCGGCGAGGAAGACGTTGTCATGCGCATCCTGGCGGCATCGAAGCCCATTCCGCTCGAAAAGATGGGCTTCTCCGAGCGCAACCTGCGCGAGTTCTTGGCCGTGATCGAGAAACCCTACGGCATCATTTTATGCGTCGGCCCCACCGGCTCGGGCAAGACTACTACCCTGCACTCGGCCCTGGGACACATCAACACTCCCGAGCGCAAGATCTGGACGGCCGAGGACCCGGTCGAGATCACCCAGCCGGGACTGCGCCAGGTGCAGATGCGCTCCAAGATCGGCCTCGATTTCGCCAGGGCCATGCGGGCCTTTTTGCGCGCCGATCCCGACGTGATCATGGTCGGCGAGATGCGCGACCAGGAGACGGCTGAGATCGGCATCGAGGCTTCGCTGACCGGCCACCTGGTGCTTTCCACGCTGCACACAAACTCGGCCCCCGAGACGGTCACGCGTCTTCTGGAGATGGACATCGAAGCCTTCAACTTCGCCGATTCGATGCTGGGCATCCTGGCCCAGCGTCTTGTGCGCAGGGTCTGTAAGAATTGCGGCGAGGATTATCACCCGGCCGAGGAAGAGTTCCAGGCGCTGGTTCAGTCCTACGGCGCCGAGGCATTCGAAAAAACAGGAATGAAGTACACGAAAGATCTGAGCCTGCGCCGGCCGGTCGGCTGCCCCGAATGCGCAGGCACGGGCTACCGCGGCCGGCTGGCCATTCACGAGTTGATGATCGGTACCGACCGGGTCAAGCGCCTGGTCCAGAAGCAAGCCCCGGTGGAAGACCTGCGCCAACAGGCGATCGCCGACGGCATGACAACGCTGATGCAGGACGGCATCCTCAAGGTGCTGGCCGGGCAAACCGACTTCTCCCAGGTGCGGGCCGTGTGCATCATGTAGCGCCGCGCCGAGCGTCAGCCGCAGATCCCGTCGACAAACCAGCGCCGCCGGTCGCGATCGAAAAATACGCGGCAGACGTCGCCGCCCGCTAGTTCCATCTCGTAGTAGTCGCGCCCGAGCGGATCATCCAGCCACCAGCCGCCGTCAAGGCGCCAGGGACCGGCCAGGCGCACTACCCGGCCGCGGAAACTTTTAGAGGCCAGGCTGACCGGGCGGCCGCGGCTCTTTGCAACCCGGGCCTCCTCGGCCGGCCGCACGGCGCGCACGAACGGCCCGCCGGCCGGCGCCTGCGATTCTCGATCGCCGCATCTCTTGCCGCGCGCGCCGATCGTGAAGGGCGCCATGACAAACGCCCCCGGCCGGTGAGAGTTCAGCGGTCGCGGCGAACCCACTCGATCTTCTCCGCTCAGCGCGGCCAGGCGAGCCAAGGCGTCGGCAAGCCCGGTGGCCGAACGATCCCGCGGCGTAAACAGATCCAGCTGGGTGCGCTGCTCGGGCAAGACATCAGCCTCGATTCGCACGCCGGCAACCGGCGCGGGCGGGGGGCGATCTTCCAAGGACAGCCGGGCGACGTCGAGCCATGCGCGAACGTCGCGGCAGGGCGCGGCCAGGTTCAGGCGACGCTCGTCTCTGCCCGCGGGATCGAGAGCCAGTCCTAAAAAGAGCCCGTCGCTCACAAGTCCGCGTACGGACAGCCTGGCGGATAGTCGTTCGCAGGCGGACAGCAAAACGATCATCAGCGGCTCGATGCGACACAGCGGATCGCTCTCGCTCTCCTCTATGAACCGCTCGGGCGGCCTTGAGAACATTGGCGGCGCCGTCTCCAGGCCGCGAGCCTCGCGCCACAAGCGCAGTCCTTCGGGCCCGAGTCTCAAACTCAGGCCGCCGGGGGGCAACGCGGCCAGCTCCGCGAAACGCTCGATTCCGAAACGGCGCAGGGCGGCGGCCAGATCTACTTTCTTTGCGCTATGGCGCTGTTTCGCCGCCGTGCCCTTGGGTGCGGCTTCCAGGGGCTGCGGGGCATGCAGCAGGCTCAGCGGCAAGGGGGCCAGGAATGAACCTTCTTCTCCCGGAGGAACAACCTGCACGCCCTGCGTGGTGCGAGCGGCCAGCACGGCCACCAGGCGGGTGGCCCCGATCCCCACCCGGGCGGGCAGGTCGACCCGCTCGGCAGCAAGCAGCATGGCCGAGCCCAACTTGCGTTCCGAGGGATACAGATTTCCGAGGCCGCCCAGATCGAGACATAGCTCGCCTGCGTTCCCCACCGAGACGCGCGGCGAAAACGAGCGGGCCACATCGACCAGCGCGTCCCCGGCCGAGCGCAACAAGGGCCCGGAGAGCGGGCGCACGATCAATTCGGGCGCCAGGCTGCGCGCCTGAGCGAGGGTCATGCCCACGACCACGCCGCAGGCCAGCGCCTCGGGACTGCAGGCCAGAAGAGAAGATCGCAGCGAGCGGGGTTCGTCTCCATCGGCGACGGCCACGGGCAAGCCGCGCAGCTTAGGCTCGGCCCTGAGCAGGCTGCCGAGCGGCATGCCGGGCACCAACAGGCAGCCGATGCGACTTGCGCGATCAGGCACCTCTTTTCCTCGTCACCTCGAAGGACAGATCCATGCCCTCGAACGATCGATCCACCCGGCCCCTTCCGCGCCAGCGGGATGCTGATCCGCTGACTTTAACCGCAAGTGATGCAAACGGGCCGGCCAGGCTCACAGGCGAGATAACAGGCACAACGGCCTTGGTTGCCCGGGCAAGCGTGCCAATGCGCATCCAGGCAGCCGCCGAAACGGGGTTGCGTCCCCTGCCAGGCCCCATGTCCAGCGCGACCATTCCGAAATTGCCGCCGGTAAGCGCTATTTCGACGGCGCGCAGGGCCTGGCGGCGGCCGCGTGCCCGAACCCACAAAAGACGCTGCAAATCCACGCAGGCTGCCGAGGCCGAGTTCACCTCGAAGCCGTCACGGGGATCGATCACGGCGGCGTATTCCCCTCGTGAGGTGGCCGCGGCCAGCAGGCTGTAGAGAACGCGGGCCGCCCCGCTTCCCGGCACCAGAATCTCGCTGACGCCCCCGACCGGTAGACCGCCGCACAGGCTATCGAGTTCGGCAATCCCCGAGGGAACCGCGGCGGTCCGGGCACGGATCTCGCCGGCGGGAATCAAAAGCCCTCTTCGCCTGAGCTCGCAAAGAATTCCAGAGACTCCGATGGCCTGCATGTCTTCGGACAAGCGCATTCCTCCTCCGGCGACTTTCCAGTTTACTGAACAGATGGACAGTATTCAAGACAAAAAGAATGCGTGATTCAAACATCTTCGAAAAAGGGAAAAAACCATAAGCATTGCCCGGCCGCCCGATCGCCTGTACAATGTTTTCATGACGCTGCGCGCAATTGTTTGCATTTTGATCTTCTCCTTAGCGGGCTGCGGGCCCGGGGGACCGCAAATCGCCCTCAGGCTCAAGGTGGCCGGGCGCGCCCTGGACACCCCCCGGGGAGGTCCGGCCCCCGAGCGGGGAAAGCCGCCGCCGGGTATCGACGCCTTCAGGATCTGCGTGCAGGACGCCGCCGGGCGGATGCTCGTTTGCGAAGATTTCACGGACATGCAGGCAAGCAGTGTGCGCTTGTCCGGAATTCCGGCCGGCAATAGGCGGATCGTCACCTTCCAGGGTTACACGATCAATTCCGATACGCTCGATACGGACGTCGTCTGGTGCGGCCGGGCCGTCGGGGTAAACATCAGCGGCGACAAGCTGACTCCGGTCAGCATGCTGCTGGCCCATTGCGGCGACTTCACAGAGACCCCGGGCATACCGACAAGCAGCCGCGTTTTCCACACTGCTACTCTGCTTCCCGACGGCCGGGTGCTCATAGCCGGCGGTTATGACTCCATTACTCCAGGCGCGAATTGCACACGGCCGTGCGCGCAACTCGCCTCGAGCGCAACGGTCGAGATTTACGATCCGCTGGAAGGAACGTTCTCTTCCCTGCCCGATCTCGTCCACCCGCGCGGCTTGCACGCGGCCATGCTGCTTTCTGACGGCCGGGTCTTGATCGCCGGCGGCTGCGAGATTGCCACTATGCAATCCAGCTTCGAAGACGTCGATCGACCCGGCTCGCCCTTGCGCTGCCTGACGCACGGTCCGGCCGCGAGCAGCGCGGAGATAATCGACACCCGGTCCGGCAATGGAGACGTTTTCGACATTCCGGAAAGCGTCCTCGGCGGTTCGCTGCCGCTGGCCGATGATCGTCTATTGCTGCTTGGAGGAGAAGACTACGCGGGCCAGGCGTCCCGCCGGGCCGTGATCATCGACCTCTCTCAGGGAACGCCGAGAATCACCGAGATCCCGCAGGCCCTGGCCGCGGCACGCAGGTCGCCTGTGGTAGTCCCGATATCGACAGCCGGCCAGAGCCCGGCCGAGGCGCTCGTCCTCGGCGGCATGCAGGCCGCCGGCGAGACGGATCCCGGCCTGTTCGCCGAACGCATCGTGGCCTCAGGCGGCGGCGTTGCCAGCATCATCCCCCGCTACGTATCATCCGCCGCCGGAGTCGGCCTGCCGGTGATGCACGCCTCCGGCATCCGGCCGCTGCCGGGACAGCTACTGATATCCGGCGGCGTTTATCCTGGCCGTTTCTTGTCCAAGGACACTCCTTTTCTGCCGCAACCAATCGAGCAGGCGGCCGTGATCGACACGAGCACGGATGACTTTACGCTGCTCGATGCAAATCAGCGTCTGGGGACACCCCGTGCACTCCACGCCACAACGAAAGTGGACGGGTTTGGACATGCCCTGGTGACCGGCGGCTTCACTTGGCTGGATCCGGGCACAACCGGCCATCTCGACGCTAGCGCCGGCGTAGAGGCATGGGATGCAGACGCCCAACGCTTCAGCCTGGCATGGCTGCGGGGAGAGCCTGTCGAGATGCTTCATCAACGCGCGGGCCACAGCGCTACGCTTCTGGCCAACGGCACAATCTTGATCATTGGTGGAATGGACGGCGATGTGAGCCTGGCCAGCGCCGAAATTTTCAGTCCTTTCTCGAGTAAGCTGGGCTCGGGGGGCCTGGCTTTACCGGGGACCTCGCCTGACCAGTAGCCTTGTTTTACGAAATGGGTTATACTGTGCACATGAAAATATTCATGCGCTATTTTGTGGAAGCCGGCGCTCGCGTAACCGGCTGTTCCTCGCGAGTCGCTATTGTTTCCTTGGCAATGGTTCTTACGCTTCTTGTCGGCGCCTGCGGGGGCTCGACGCCTGTATGCCAGGAAGGCTGGCAAGCGTGCGGTTCCAGTTGCGTCGACCCGGCCAGTGATCCCGATCATTGCGGTGACTGCCAGACGGCTTGCTCGGGCGACGAGGTTTGCTACCAGGGCTCGTGCATGACTGACTGCCCGGCCGGCATGGAGAAATGCGGCCGTAGCTGCGTCTACCTCGATCTCGACGACGACAACTGCGGGGCCTGCGGAAACAAGTGCGGCCAGGATGAAAGTTGTTCCGGGGGGATATGCGGCGGAACGTGCCCCGCAGGCCAGCAACGTTGCGGAGCAATCTGCACGGATCTCTCATCCGACATCTCCCATTGCGGCAGTTGCGACACGATCTGCGAACAGGGTTTGAGCTGCTGCTCGGGGAATTGCAGTGATCTCGAAAACGATCCGGACAACTGCGGGTCGTGCGGCAACGTCGGCGATCCCGGAGTGTTGTGTATCGGAGGCTTTCTCGTCGATCTTCAATCCGATCCCAACCACTGTGGACAAGCAGGCAACAAGTGCGCTGCGGGAGAGGTTTGCAACCTGGGCACCTGCCAGGCCAGCTGCGATGCCGGCCTCGAAGACTGCAATGCGGCCTGCATCGATCTTCAGTCCAACCCGGGCCATTGCGGTTCCTGTGAAAACCAGTGCTCCGCGGGGCTCGTTTGCGGACTCGGCGAGTGTGTCGCCGAGTGCCCGCCGGGCACAACCGCCTGTGGTCGGCGCTGCGTCGACATCATGTCGAACCCTTCGCATTGCGGAGCCTGCGGCGCGATCTGTCCCGGGCAAGCGTGCTTCCACGGAGAGTGCCTGACGAGCTGCCCGCCCGGAACAACACTCTGCGCCGGTCGTTGCGTCGACCTGATGAACGACCGCGACAACTGCGGCGCCTGTGGAACCACCTGCCCCGGCGCTGTTTGCACGGGCGGCGGGTGTGCCGCCGGGTGTCCTTCGTGGCAAGTGAATTGCGCTGGATCGTGTGTCGACCCGATGGGAGATTTCGAACATTGTGGAGGCTGCGCACAGGCCTGCGACCCGGGAGAGAAATGCAACATGGGTCAGTGCGCGGGCGACTGCCCTGCGGGCCTGGCGGATTGCCTGGGAGATTGCATCGATACTACCGGCGATCATGATCACTGCGGCTCGTGTGCGAACACTTGTGTGGCAGGCCTCGTTTGTGCCGGCGGATCATGTGTCGGCGGCTGCCCCGCGGGCATGACTGATTGCGATGGAAGCTGCTTCGCCACCGGCTCGAACGCCAGGCACTGCGGAAGCTGCGACACGGGCTGTGTAGCAACTGAACAGTGTTGCACGGGATCGTGTATCGACACACAGAGCGATCCTCAAAACTGCGGCGGCTGTGGCGCGCCCTGTCCGCAGGCCAACGTCTGCGCCGAGGGCGGCTGCCTGGCCGGCGGATGCCCAGGCGGGCTTGTCAGCTGCGCCGGGGCATGCGTCGACCTGATCAACGACCACGAGCACTGCGGCGATTGCAGCACCGCCTGCCCGGATCCGGCAGTCTGCGGCAACGGCTCGTGCCAGGACGAGTGCCCCTGGGGAACCGAGGAGTGCTGGGGAGCATGCACCGACACCGGCAACGATCCCGATAACTGCGGCTCCTGCGGCCATGCCTGCGGTCCCTCGCTGGTATGTGGCGACGGTCAGTGCGGCTTCACTTGCTCGCCCGGACAAATCGATTGCGGCGGATCCTGCGTCGATCCCGACGCCGATGTGTTCAACTGCGGCGGGTGCTACGTGCGCTGCAGCGCGGGTTTCGTCTGCCTGCGAGGCAGTTGTAGCCGCGACTGCCAGCCGGGCGAGGTGCTGTGCTCCGGCGGCTGCGTCGATCCGGGCAACAACCCCTTACACTGCGGCTCATGCGGCAACGCCTGTGAAGATGCTCAAGTTTGCGGCGGCGGCGCTTGCCTGTCTGAATGTCCACAATCGACGAACAACTGCGACGGCGCCTGCGCCAACATTGAAAACGACCCTTTCCATTGCGGGAGCTGCCATCACAGCTGTGCCGCGGACGAGAACTGCGTCGACGGGCAGTGTCAGCCAATCTGCGCGGCAGGGCTGGTCCAGTGCGGCGAAATCTGCAGCGACCTGCAAAGCGATCCCAACAACTGCGGCGGCTGTGGTCGTGCCTGCAGTCCGGACACCGCCTGCGAGCGGGGTAGCTGCGTCGGCGATTGCGCTGCCGGACACACCGCCTGCGACGGCGCCTGTGTCGACACTCAGACGAATCACAGCCACTGCGGCATGTGCAGTCGCAGCTGCGGCTCGGAACAGGTCTGTGACCACGGAGACTGCGCGGCCGAATGTTCCGCGGGCACCAGCGACTGCGATGGAAGCTGCGTCGATCTGCAGAACGATCCCGGCCACTGCGGGTCGTGCGACAACTCCTGCCAGAGATCCAGCGTCTGCAGTGCGGGCTTGTGCGCAGACCACTGCGAACCGGGAGACACCGATTGCGGCGGGAGCTGCGTCGATCTCGACAGCGACCCGCGGCACTGCGGTTCCTGCAGCCAAGCCTGTGGATCGAGCGAGGTGTGTGACGGCGGCGGCTGCGGCAGCGACTGCGAGGAAGGCTTGAGCAACTGCCAGGGGTCATGCGTGGACACCAAGTCGGACCCCGACAACTGCGGGGTCTGCGGCACGGTCTGTGGGCCGGGAACCTTCTGCGACGCCGGAAACTGCGGTGCAAGTTGCAGCGTTGGGCTGAGTCCATGCGGACGCAGCTGTGTCGACCTGCAGACAGACCACGACAACTGCGGACAGTGCAACAACTCCTGCACTGGATACACGGCATGTGAATACGGCCAGTGTGCCAGCGGATGTGATCCCGACAATCTCAAATGCTTCTGCCCTCCCGAGAACATGGGTGGCGATGGGACGTGCTGGGCCTGTATGCCCTGTCCCGTGGATCAGGCACCGCCGAACACGCTTTTTATCAACTGCTCCCAGTCCGAGTGTTCCATCGACGTTTGCATATTTCCATGGCTGGACTGGAACAAGGTGTTCGAAGACGGCTGTGAATGCGAAATGTCAGATAAGATATTGGTAGTCGAGCAATACGCCCGCCGGCGTCCGCGCATGGCCAGGGCGGGCGGCAGCGATTCGTTCGGCCTGGTACTCGAAGATCAACGCGAGGGAAACCTCTCCAAGGTGTTCTACGACTTCGTCACTCAGTCTGGCCTGACTACCAATGACTTTGAACACGAGATCAGGCTCTCGTCAGACATGTGGAATAGCTCAAGCGAGCCAAACATCGCCTGGGTGCCCGCCACCAACAACTTCGTCACTGTCTGGATCTCGTCAAACACGATCAAGTTTCTGCCGGTCCAGACGAACGGCATACCGGGAGTCGAGATGACGGTTTTCGACAACTGGTGGGCCAGCCAGCCTTCGTCTCCAGCCATAGCCCCGGCCACAGGACCGGGAGGCGGGGGGCGTTACTTGCTCGCCTATGCCGACGGCAATTCAATCAAAGCCGCGGCCCTGGATGAAACCGGGCACGCATTATACGACGGCGCCTGCGAGGACGAGACTTGCCAGTACTTCGATGGAGAGATCGGCTCGGGCGACAACCCGGTCGACTTGCAGATCAGGGGTAGCGGCAACAGCTACGTTCTGGCCTGGGAGGAAGGCTCGGGCAGCAACCATCGCATTAAAACAGTCAGCCTGAACTACAGCGAGCAAGGTTGGGACAGTTGGGTCAATGCCGGGCAAAGCAACACGATAGACAGCGGCAACGGATCGTTCTCCGATGCCCGTCATCCGACACTGATTCCCGCGCCGGCCGGTTCCCCGGCTGCTTTCCTGCTGGGGTTCGATGCCAAGAAGAGCGGCGCAATGCGCGAGATTTACCTGGCTCGGCTGACCGGCTCGGGCGCCAAGATGGAAGAACCGGTTTTGCTTTCAAACGCATCTTCTACGGGCAGAAATGCTTTCGGCGGGGCCGTAGTCGAGGGTTCTCCTAGCGACAAGATCGGGGTCTTCTGGATCGAGCGCAATTCGTCCGACGAGGAGGATCAGGCGCTGTACCTGCAGACAGTCAATTCAGACAACACTCCCTCCTCCTGGGGTCCGATGCGTTTCGGAGACGAGTTGTGGAACCTTAACTATGAACTATACCCAATCCAGGCCTTGAACATCGGTGGCCGCTACTGCACCTTCTTCCTCGAGAGAAACACTTACGAAGGCGACGACGTCTGGTCGGTGCAGTATTACACGACCTGCCCCCCGCCCTGACGAGTTATCCGTTGGCGCGACGCAAGCCGACTCCTTCCAAGAAAAAATTCAGTAACCGGCCTTTAGCCGGTCTCAGCAAGCTGCCCCTGGCTCCCCCGGAAACCAGACACTCCAAGAAAGATCCCGCACCACAGAAACGGCTTGAAGAAGACGATGACGGGCGGCTTTTTGCCGAGGCAGTGGCCGGAGCCAAGCCCTTGGAAGGGCACAGCAACAGGCTGCCGCCCGCGCCGAAGCCAGGTATTAGAATTGCAAAGAGCGTCGAACGTCAGGAGACGGAAGAGGTCATGGAGGCACTCAGGGATCTAGTGGACGGCCAGAGCGCCTTTTCTATCCACCATACGGACGAGGCCATCGAAGGCGCCGTCGAAGGACTGGATGCCGGGATTGTCTCGCGCCTGCGCGCCGGAGAGTACTCGGTGCAGGATCATCTCGACCTGCACGGATTGACGCGCGATCAGGCCCGCGAAACCGTCGAGCTTTTTATTCGGCGGGCGCGCTTGCAGGGCAAGCGCTGCGTGTTGATTATCCACGGTCGCGGGCTGGGCTCCGCAAACCGGATGCCTGTTTTGAAAAACGCGCTGGTTGCCTGGTTCACCCGCAGGGCCATGCGCAAGAATATCCTGGCATTCACGACGGCCAGGAACTGCGACGGCGGCGCCGGCGCCGTTTACGTATTGCTTCGGAAAAACAAGCCCAGGCGCGCCTGATCACGATGCCTATAGCAGCGCTGAAAAACCGGCGCTCAGTCCCTCTCCAACTGGTCGGGCCCAACCGGTCCATGCAGGCGGGGAGAGTTGCCCTGCAGCACCTCGTAAGCCACCCGGTTGCCGTACTGGGCGTTGCGCGACAGCGACGAATAGGTCAGAAAAGGTACAGGGGCCATGTGCTTGCTGCTGTCCGGCACACTTGAGCGGTGATACTGGTTGGCTGCGATATCGTGTAGCACAGCGGCCAGCGCGGCGTCTCCGGCACCGCTGGTATTGGACAGGCGCTCTGGACCTCCGCGGTAAGGGTGTATGTGACTATAGACCTTTTGTGGATCGCGGCAGTCGGCCCGCCGCATCATGCGGCTATATTCCCAACGATTGTAGTCCGGAATGGATTTCGAGCGCACTTCCCCGTCGGTCTCGCGCCGGTAATCCTTGTCGACGAAGCCGCCCATGGTCAGACCCCGGGGGCCTTCGGTGATGATCACCAGATCGACGAGATCGAGAATCGTGCGGCATGCCAGCAGGGCATCGTCCTGGCCGGTCAACGCTAAAGCCTCCTGATCATTCATGGCGGCCACGGTCACGAAGCGTCGCAATAAATCGATGACCTGCTGTCGCCGGTTTCTCACCAGGGCAGCCGTGCCCAATCCTAAGGCCAGCGGTACTCCGTTGCCGCGCGCAAGTTCCATCAGTTTCAGCGACGCCGAGGCTATGGGAGTATCGGGATCGCGCAGGCAGTAGAGGGTTGTCAGGGCCACGCTGGCTCCGGCAACAACTTTCTCTTCAACGGCCGAGGGAGGATACTGGTTTGAGACTCCCGGAGCGACCGCGAAGGATCTTTCGCCATCCGGGCCGACGAAGGTGATCGCGCTGCCGGTCGAACCCTTGATCGGAATCAGCCTGCCGAGGTCCACCAGTCCCGGTGTCTGCGCCACATAGTGGAAGGCGGGCTGTCCTACCTGGATATCGCTTTGTATGGCCCCCAGCAGCATCGCGGGCTCTCCAGATAGAAAAGTGTAGTTGTTCAAAGTGTTGGCAACCGTGCCACCCGCGGCGCAGGTTATCCGCAACCCCGAGGCGCTCAGTCGATCTAACAGTTGCCTGAAGCTCTTCTCGTCTAGAACAACCGATTCGCCCGGAATCAGGCCGAACTCTCCAGGAAGGTTGTCCGTGCCGTGTACCTCCATATCCGAAAGGACCTGATCCAGACCCAGAAGATACCAGGTTCTGCCCGGGCCAGAGTCCCGCTCGATGCCGCGAGTCGCTTTTTGGCTCACCGGAAAGTAGTGCTTTGCGATCCTATGACCCGGAAAGTGCAAGCGATCACCACATCCTTTCATATTATTATCTGTATCGATCGTAACCTGGTCATACCATTACCACTGCCTCTAGCAAATTCGAATCAGATTTTTCGGCTCGGCCAAAAAATTGACAGGTCACCAGTAGCATTGTATGTATTTTACTGACAATAATTATGTATTATTATGCCAAGAATAACTATTTCCATTCCAAACGATCTCAAGGAACGTATCACCGATCCGCGTGTAAGAAAATCCATCAATCTTTCAAGGATTTGTCAGGCAGCACTCTCCCGCGAGGTCAATCGCCTGCTCGATTTACCGGCAAGCCTGGCACGCATGGAGTCCTTACTAGCGCGATTGCGGGAGGAACGCGAAGAATCAGTCGATCGCTGGTTTCGGGAAGGAATGTCCGCCGGCAGGGACTGGGTGGAGCACGAGGCGCCTTATGCCCGCTTACGCGAGCTAGGGATGGCAACCCGCAGGCACAGGATGGATTCACTGCGCGACACACCGCCCGCCCAACTTGCCGTACTGCTTGCGAGCAGGCGCAAGTCACCCGAGTTCAAGGAGTCGAGTTTCATCGAGGGCTGGGCTCATATCGTGCGCATTCTCTGGGAAGTCGTCGAGAAAAACCTATAAGTGGAACAGGAGGAGGGAACCATGAGCATCGAGAAGGCCTACCGTGACTACGAAGGAAGCTTCATGCTGGGAGAGGCCGATGGCGACTCTTGGGCAGGAGATGCACACCTGAACGAGATCCAGTCACTATCGCTTCTGCAGCCCGACGACGTCGGCCAGCGTGATATCTTCGGCAAACCATCGGCCGAGTGGCTCGGCGAACAAGCCGACGGCTACAGTACGCGGGACGATCATTTCGACACGGCCGCCTACTTCGACGGTTTTCTGATGGCGGTGCGCCGGGCGCGCCGGCGTCACGCTTTCGCGGTGGTCAAGCAGCGCACGCGCCACTGAGATGTTCAGGCCCGGCGGTGCTTGCCGGCAAAATCGGTGAGTTGGAGAGTCCCCAGGTCTTTCCCGTCGGGAAGAAACAGCTGCACGGCGGGCGCCGTCCCGCCCTTCTTGGCCTTGCGCCGTCGCTCACGGTAACTCTCGGCAAGTTCTTCGACGATCTCCTGGCGCTTGTCGAATTGATCCCGGTGAATTTCTATCTTGTCTATTCCCATGTGCTTGGACACCAGTTCGACCAGCTTGTAAGGGGCAAAATCCTCTTCGAGCAGGTCATCCGCGCCGGCGGCGGTGACGCGCTTGCGCTCACCGTTTTCCTCGACGACCATTCCGATCACGGTCATCTTCTGTCCCATGCCATAGGTTCGAAGTTCCTTCAAAAAATCGAGGCCGCTGACGGCAGCCGAGAACATGTTGACCAATAATAGCTGCGGCTTCTCCCGGGGCAACTTGCCCATGGCCTCGGTGCCGGAAGTGGCCGAGAACAGATCGAAGCCCGTCAGCCTGAGAATGTCGTAGATTTTCTTACGTCGCCCTCGATCGTCATCGACGATCATGACGCTCTTTTTTTTACGTAGCGGGCACAAAAAAACCCCTCCCGAGAAACGATCTCCCCAGAAAACACACGGACCGGCTCAGCCAAGACGGTCCGCATCTGACAAGGCGCCACCCGGATTCGAACCGAGGATGAAGGTTTTGCAAACCTCTGCCTTACCACTTGGCCATGGCGCCGAAAAAAAAGCGGGTGAAGGGATTTGAACCCTCGACCTCAACCTTGGCAAGGTTGCACTCTAGCCACTGAGTTACACCCGCACAACCAGCGTAATTTGTCCCAGAGAGCCATTCTTGTCAAGCGAAAACAGTACGCAAAAACATGTTCGAGTGAGCTCGGCCGAAACTTCGCCTGTTCTGCCCGTGCTTTATCTGGTACCGTATCTGCAGAGGAGACGGGCTGTGCGAAAAGCAGGACGCTGACACTGACATGAGAAGATCCGTAAAACAGAATTCCTTGCGGGTCGGCTGCCCTTTCTGCTGGGAGTGGCTGCCCGCTCCCCGTTTGCTTTATAAGGTCCATAGCGCCGAGGGCGCCAGCGGCGGGCTCTGCGAATGCGGCGCCTTTTTTGTAATCGACCATACCGGCAAATCCGGCGGCCAGGCGCTGATGGACCTTTTGGCACTGGCCTGCGACGGAGATCTGGATCGGGCCCTGGCAATTCGCGAGGGCAGTGACTTCGAACTCAGGACCAAACCGCTTAAAGAACAATCCGGTCGAAACCGGTTGGCGGGGCATTCTTACCTGCAACCCAAGATCTGGGCACTCAAGTTGAAAAAGGAATAGGATTTTCTCCGGGTCGTCCGCTCGAGCTGCCTAACATGATCAAGAAAGCTTCCAACTCGACATACTGGAAAAGGAAGCGCCACATGGCGATCATGTCGCCGCTTTTCAGCTTTAGCGATCGGTTCTTGCCCAGGCGAGCTCCGTTGAGCACCGTTCCGTTGGCGGAACCCAAGTCGGTAAGCTCGTAACGTCCCTTTCTCTTCGTCACGAATGCCGCGTGCTGCCTCGATATCTTCGACGAACGAATGATCACATCGCAACTGTTGTCGCGCCCGCAGACAATCTTCGACTTGAGATTATTACGGCTGGTCTTGACCAGCGGAATCACCCGCTTGCTGACTGGCTGCAATTCATCCAATCGCAAATCCTTAGCGTCCGTCTGCTCTGTCTTGGATTCGGCCGATGCGCCTTCTCTCGGCGGCGCGTAAACGATCACCAGAAACGGGTGCGGGTAACGCTGCGTAAAACGCTCTCGTCCCAGCTGTGCGAGTTCGCCGGCCAGCTCTTCGACAGTCGAGGCCTCGACACGGGATATAGATGGTTTCCCGCTGTCCATGTACTAATTGTAGATCAATCGCCGATAAAAGAGAAATTCCCGCGCATTAGCCGCTAGCCGCTCGGTCGTCGGCATCCTGCTTTCCTATGGCCTTGACAAAGCGCCCGATGTACTGCCAGGCAGAGAAGATCGAGAAGAACAGTGACAGGTAGATCAGCCACAGCCCGACAATATGGAAGTCGACCCAGGGACGGACGGGAATGCCCCAGGACGCCAGCAGTTCATGCAGCCAGGTCCCGGCCACCAGGTTGTGCAGCCCGGGCGTGATGATGGCCACCGGGTAGGGATAATGTATCAGCAAACCGAGGATCCCGGTCAGCTGGAAAGCGGTTTTCCATTTACCGCCCTGGCTGGCGGCGATCACCATGCCCTCGCTGGAAGCAATGCCCCTGAGCCCGGTGATGGCCAACTCGCGGGCCAGCAGCAGTACGACCACCCAGGCCGGGATGCGCCCCAGCGGTATCAACATTACAAGCGTTGAAGACACGATCAGCTTGTCGGCCAATGGATCGAGGAACTTCCCGAGTACGGTGATCAATCCCCGTCGCCGCGCCAGCCACCCGTCGAAGTAGTCGGTAATTGACGCCAGCGCAAAAAGACAGGCGGCGATGAAGCTGTTCAGCCTGCTTTCATAATAGACGAAGAATAGAACCAGCGGGATCACCAAGATACGAAACATGGTGAGCATGTTGGGTAAATTGAAAAACTCCTGCTTCAAGGTCGAACGCACATCGACTCCTGCCGGAGGTTCAATTCTCGATCGTGTAGATCACGCGTCCTTGGCCTTCGAATTCTATCCAGGGACCTCGCGCCAGCGGCGCCTGGGCCTCGATCAGGCGGGCTGCCAGCGACCCCGTCCAGCCTATCAATCCACGCGCGGCGATCAAGAACTTACCGCCATCGGGAATCTCACGGTTGCGAATCGCTTCCCTTCCGTTCAACACCACCTTCGCCTGACCCTGGACATGAAAAACTCTCAGTTCAGCTCCGCCAGCAGACTTGAGCCTGCCGTTCTCCCAGTCTTGTACGCCACCGAAGGCAATCACGAGATCTTCGACGAAAAAACTGCTACCCGATTCTTGTGAAAATACGTGGCAACCGCTCACCCGGGGCGAGAAAAAAAGCCTGCCTTGCCCCTCGACTCGAATCATGGCCCGCTCGCCCTTGCCGAAAGTATACTTAGTCTCTTGCCTGCCAAAGCGCTTTCGCAGCGTACGAAAAGAGAGATTTCCGTCTGCCCACAGCAGGCCATCGAGCCTGGCACACACCGGGCTTTGCGCTCTGAGACAATTTTCCTCGATGCTGAAATGCTCCTTGCCGGCTTTCGTCTCGATATGCGGCTTACCCGCCAGCTCGATTCCGTCTGGATCCTGGTAGCCCTCCGGCTCCGCCAGTTCCTGATCGAGCACATTGTTTGCGTCCTCATTACCGGCAGGCAAGTCTTCGTCCTCGACCCCCGCCGCGCGCAAGTGCCCCCGGGCCCCGTCAATGTTGCCTCTGCGCAACAGAGCCACCGCCAGCATCTTGTGAGCCTTGGCATAGTCGGGTCGCAGTTTCAACGCCACCTGCAACTCGGACTCGGCTTGCTCCAATTTATCGGCCCGAATGTAGACGCTTGCCAGGTTCACCCTGAGAGTCTCCTCCTCGGGAAATCGTTCCACCAACCCACGGTAGATGGCGATCGACTGCTCGAAGTGTGAAAGCTTCAGGTAGACGAGACCAAGCAGGTTCTGGCATCTCGAATTGTCGAAATTCAGTTCACTTGCTTTTTCCAGGTGCTCGCGGGCCTCTTCCAGTCTGCCGTCCGCAAGCATCTCGTTGCCACGGTGGAAATGGTAGAGGAAATCGTCGCGGATATCCTCTTCGAGCTCTTCCTGAGCCGGTCCATCCGGAGTTGTCGCATCGCTCATTGCGATTTCCGTCCCCGAGCAGAAGGTGTCCTTTCGGCGGTAACTTGTTTCTTGAAGGAATAATACAGGCGCAAAACCCTCCGAACGTAGCGCTGCGTCTCCTGAAAGGGCGGTATGTCCATGTGCCTGTTGACCACTTCCTGCCCGGCGTTGTAGGCCGCCAGCGTCAAAACCAGATCTCCGTCGAACGAGTTTGCCAGCACACGCAGATAGCGCGTTCCTCCCAGAATGTTCTGGCGCGGGTCAAATGCATCCTCGACACCCATTTCCCTGGCAGTGGCCGGCATGAGTTGCATCAGACCCTGAGCGCCGGCACGTGAGACCGCCCGCGGATCGAAGTTACTCTCGACGGCCATCACGGCGCTGATCAGTGCCCGGGGTATGTTGAAACGCCGGGATGCCTCGCTGACAATCACATCGTAACGCGTTGCGCTGTTCGGCAGCGAGACCCTCCTGCCTGCTCTTTTGCGCCTTGAATTGCGCCGCCCGGCTTTGCCTCTTCCGTCGACCGGCTTGTAACGAGGATCATCGGTTGGAACGTTGGTGAAATGAACGACTCCGTCTTTGTCCACGAAACGGTATATCTCTGCCCGCGTGTTGATCGCGCCAAAAAGCACGAAACTCGCAGCCGTTACAGAGAAAACCTGCCGAATGCTGACAGAAAGGGCGCCTCTCATCTCAACCTCACTCGCAATGCTATCACGGCCTTCCCGAGCAGGGCAAATTAGCTGCCTGTCTTGGCGGTAGTCATTTGACCCGCCGGGCAGCTGGGGTCTATTGTTGCGCTGGGCAGGGTGGAAGACAGGAGATCCGTTTTGACTGCAAGCACTGATTTTATTGTGATCGGCGGAGGGCTTTCGGGTTTGACCTTTGCCCTGCACGCGGCTCCGCACGGCAAGGTGCTGGTACTGGCCAAGGGCGGACGCAACGAATCCGCATCTGACAGGGCCCAGGGAGGAATTGCCTCGGTCGTCTCCGCCGATGACTCCTTCGCGGAGCACGAAGCCGACACGTTAGGGGCCGGGGCCGGGCTGTGCCACCTTGATGTAGTTCGAAAATGCATCGAGTCGGGACCGGAAAGTATCGAGGAATTGACGCGTATGGGAGTGGCGTTCAGTCGCAGCGGGCAAGACCAGAAAGGCGATTTTGATCTCGGCCGGGAGGGCGGCCATTCCCATCGACGAGTACTACACGCGGGCGATTTCACCGGTCACGAGATTATGCGGGCTTTGATCAAGGCGGCCACGAACAACCCCCATATCAGACTGATCGAAAAAAAGCTGGCTATCAACTTGATCGTGGATTCGCCGCCGGGTGGAAAACCCACACGGCGCTGCCGCGGCGTCTACGTTCTCGATAGCCAAAGCGGACGGGTCGAGGCCATCCTGGGACGCTGCGTGGTTCTGGCAACCGGCGGGGCCGGCAAGATCTACGTCTATACCTCGAACCCGGACGTGGCCACCGGGGACGGCATGGCCATGGCCTGCCGCTCGGGTGCCCAGATGGCCAACCTCGAGTTCGTCCAGTTCCACCCAACCTGTCTTTACCATCCGCATGCCAAGTCTTTCTTGTTGTCCGAAGCCATGCGCGGCGAGGGAGGCAAGCTGCGCCTGGCAGACGGCAGCGAGTTTCTCTCGAGATACGATGAACGCGGTTCTCTGGCAACCAGGGATATCGTGGCCAGGGCCATAGACTTCGAGCTAAAGAAAAGCGGCGACGATCACGTGCTGCTGGACATGACGGCAATCGATGCAGAATTCCTCATCAAGCGTTTCGCAAACATTCATCGACGTTGCCTGGGATTCGGCCTGGACATGACCAAGCAGCCCTTGCCGGTCGTTCCGGCGGCGCACTATTTCTGCGGCGGCGTGCGTACCGATCTGCGTGCACGCACCAGCCTGCCTGGACTGTACGCCGCCGGCGAGGTGGCTTGTACCGGGCTGCACGGGGCCAATCGGCTGGCTTCGAACTCTCTCCTGGAAGCCGTCGTCTTCGGTCGCCTGGCTGCCGAAGACGCCGTCGCCTGGTGCCGCGAGACCTCGGTCAACCTCAGTTCTGCTCCCGCCTGGGACACCGGCCGGGCCACGGACTCGGACGAGAGCGTGGTCGTTTCCCAGAACTGGAACGAGATCCGCAGGTTCATGTGGAACTACGTCGGCATAGTCCGCTCGGACAAGCGCCTTGAACGCGCACAGCGGCGTATCGCCATGGTGCAGGAGGAAATTCGCGAGTACTACTGGAACTTCCTCTTGACCCCCGACCTGGTTGAGCTCAGGAACATCGCCTCCGTCGCGGAATTGGTAATCAACTCTGCCCGTCTGCGAAAGGAAAGTCGCGGGTTGCACTACAACATCGATCACCCCGAAGTCGGCGGCGAAGCCTGGGAGCGTGACACGGTCGTAGAGCGGGTAGGACCGGGAATCCTGCGCCAAGTCGAAGCCAAACCGCAATTCGACTGGGAATAATCTACGATTGATCCGACGAACCGGCGGGAACCAACTTATATTTCTTCAACTGCATCTTGCTCTGGGGAATGGTCCGTGCACCGTCTTTCAGACTGGCCAAGATCTCGATGATTCCAACGTGCGGTGCGAAGAACATCTCGTTAATCATCGAGCGATTCTCCGTCATGCGGACCTCCATGCGCACAACCACACACCCATTGAAGACGCCAGCCGGCACACGAATTTCCCTGTCAACGGCGACTATTTCGTAGTGCTCGACGGTCCTGACATCTGCCACGCTCATCCATTTGTTTCCTTTTTTCAACGGAGCCTTGAGCAAATAGCGAACACTTCCATCCCGGATGCCCTCGCCGTCTATCTTCATGTGCCCGGGATGCGGACGATCGTCGATGAAGAATCCGTTCTTGTGATCGACAATTGTAACGACCAGATCCGGCTGGGCCTGCCCCTGGAAGAAGGTCTGGTAGCTCCAGCTGTTTCCGACGGCCAACGGCAAGAATGCCTCCAGCGGGGCCGTAGCCGTGTCAGCATGCCCACCTTCCGTTCCCGCGAGATGGGCGCAGCCGGTCCAGCAGCCGCTCACTATAGTCGCTAGTACAATCATAAACCTCGATCTCTTCATCGAACACCTCGTTCTGTTGTCTTCTAATCGCTTGTGCTGCCGGGCCTGGGAAGTGCAACGGTATTATCCTCGGGCCGATTCAGCAAGACGTGCTGCAAGGCCTCCCTGGCCCGCTGTCTGATCTCTGAAGAATCGTGACCTGCCGCCACGGTGAACAGGAATCCCCTGGCCACCGGCCCCCCGATTTCTCCGAGAGCCGTGATGATCTGCAGCAAGAAAATGCGGTCGCGTCGCCTGGAAATACGAATGAGCGGCACGGCCGCGCTCTTGGCCTTTTCCTGTACAAGAACGCCAACCGCTTCCAGGGCTACGTCGGCGTCAGGATCGTCGAGCATCTCGATTACCTTGGACTGCAAGCCGGGCTCGTGTCGATCTCTCAAAGAACGCAGTGTGTAGAGTCGCTTATCCTCATCGTCCGAACTCAGAAGTGCCCTCAGTTCTTCGGGCGACATGTCGCGAGCCGCGATCTGCAGGCCGACGAGTTCCACGGCCCTGGCAATCGATTTTTTGCAAACCTTGTCGAATCCCCGCTGCCGATCTTGCCGCTTTGGATCCTGGACCAGAAATGCTTTTCCCAAAGCAGACAGGCGCTGTTCCACATGCCCATTCTTCCAGTTCGTCAACGACAGATCCACCTGGACCGCCCGATACACGCCCTTTTCATCGGAAGTTGTCGATTCACGTTCCGATGCCAGAACTAGGGTCAATTCCGCCTTGTAGGTGCCGTCTTGCTCACCGGATACTAGCGCGAGTTGGGGGTTGCTTTCGATGGCATCTTCCAGCATCTTACGAATTTTTGTACTATCAAAGGCAACTCCGTCGGTTGAGGAGGACGCCTTGTCATCGATTCCGAAGATTACGACCGGCACGCCCGTCTGCTTGACCTGGCTGCAAGCCATCTCGCCCGATAGAACGGCCAGAAACACAAACCAGTTCAATAAGCAGAGGTATTTTCTGCAAACCGTCACCGGCTCCCCTCCAGCGTGAAACGGCGACAGGCTGCCTGCGGTAAAAGGAAAGAACTGGTCTTTAGAAAGTCGTCCGCCGGCAGGCGTCTACCAGGCTGCCAACCGAATGATTCCGCCAGCAACCGGGAAATCTCGCAGGCAGCTTGCTCGATGGACGGCGTATTGGAAATTTGACGTGCCATGGATGTCACCCCCAGGTGGCGAAGTCCGCAGGGAACGATGGTTTCATAGAAAGAAAGATCCGTATCAATGTTCAAGGCGAAACCGTGGGTCGAGATCCGATGAGAAATGTGAAAACCGAATGCGGCGATCTTCCTCTCGCCAATCCACACGCCCGGATGCGTATCGGACCATTCGGCTTCGATTCCAAAGCGTCGTAGAAATTCAATGACGGCCGCGGCATGACCTCTCACCCAGGCCGGCACCGAGCAGCCAAAGACGTCCAGCGAACCCACCGGGTATCCGACCAGTTGACCGGGACCGTGGAAAGTAACGTCTCCGCCTCGCAGCGTGTCGCAGACAGCGATTCCCCTGCGCTCGTATTCGGGCAGCGTCAGGCCGAGATTGCTCCGATCGGCCTGACGGCCGAGTGTCACGGTCGCAGGATGTTCCAGCAAGAAGAGAACGGGGTCCGCGCCGGCGGCAACCCGCCTGGCATGCCCGTACTGGATCTCAAGCGCCTTTTGATAAGACAGGCTGCCCAGAAAAACCCAGTCCAGGCGGTTCATCAAACCCCCAGAAACAGCCGTTTTCCAAAGTTTACGGCCAGGTCGGCCGCGAAGATTTTCTTGGCTGCGGCTTCGATGTCATAGTCCACCCGATGATATTCGAAAACACGCGTTTCGGTGTCGAAAACAGTGCAGCAAGCCCGCGAGTCATAGTCGCGCGGTTGGCCGGTACTGCCATCGGTAATTATGTACTGTCTATGCTTACGCAATCCGAAGCGCCTTGCGACAACCTCGTTGACCTCCCCGGGCGAGAGCGCAAACGACTTGGTCAGGTGAGAGTGGCCGATGAAGTTTACACTCGCCAGCGTATCCAGACGGGGGAGCAGTTCGGAGGCCTGTTCAATCGTGAAAATATACTCGAAATCCTCAGGACAAAGGGGGTTTCCATGACTGAAGCACATGTCGTCAATTGTATGGGTATAGGGCAGGCTTTTCAGCCAGTTCATGTTTTCGGCGCTCAGTTGCCCCGCGCACCAATCGAGCGCTTCGCGTGCCGCATCGTAGTAATAGCTGTATTCCATGCGACCGGACACGGCCGCATCGTGATTTCCCAGCACCACGACAGTGGTAATTTCCTTCACGATATCGCAACATTCGTTGGGGTTGGCCCCATAGCCGACAACATCGCCCAGGCAAATATATTTGTCTATTGAGAGATTTTTGTATTCTTCAACAACTGCCCGTAGCGCCTCCAGGTTGGAATGGACGTCGGAGAAGATGCCAAGACGCATTAGAATTCGCCTCCAAGGGCACTAAAAACCCGGCGTAAATTATCACGCTAGTTCCCGGCGATGCAAGGGAATACTCCCCGATAGACACCGGAAAACAACCTGCTATTCGCCTAACTTGAGAGGTATCCGTGGAATGGGGATAGAGCTTCCCGAGAACTTGGGAAATTTCATATTCTTGATCAAATATGTCATACACCCGGCCACGTAAGTGCCCTGGTGCTCCTTCGAAATAATGCGCACGTCACCGGCCTTGCCGCTGCCCAGAATGACAAACGAGACCAGCATCGTCCCCTTTACTGAAGGATTGCGCTGTAATTGCTGTTTTACACAACCCTTCATGGCACTCAGGTACTTCTTCATCGTCCCGAATATCTGTGACTTGGTTAGCGTGACCGGTAAGCCGCTGGTGTCCTCTGCTTGCTTGCTGGCAACGCTGGTTGAATTAACCTTGGTCTTCTGACCGGTTACAGTCGTCACTTTCTTTTTCTTCTTCTTTCTCTTCTTCCTGTGGTCGCCCTTCTTGTTTCCCTTGTTCTGGTCCTTTTTATTCGTATTAACCGAATCGGCTACGGCAGGTGTCGTGCCTGCCTTCTTGACCACCAGCACGCCTTCGGCTTTTTTTGCATCATCGACATTCTTGCCGGCCTGACCGTCCTTGTTGGCCGGGCTTGCGCTTGCATTTGCGACACCGGCATCCTTGGCGGTCGCCGCTTTCGACGAGTCGGTTCCCGACTTGCCCTGCGATCCGTCCTGTTTAGGCCTATCAATGGGCTGGACCTTGCCTCGATCGGACGGCTCGTTCCCCGAAAGACCGAATATCGCGAATGCAGCCCCGGCAACCACCACGACTGCCAGTGACGCGACTACAATCCATTTGGTCTTCGACTTTTTTTCCGTCCCGCCCGACAGATATGCCGGCCGCGAGAAACCGCTGCGCCGGCTGGCAATCGGGGCTCCCGAGTCGGTCGTCGGACTGTCCAGCGTCGAATCGAAATAACTTTCCGACGGGCGAGCCACCTCTCCCGAAACCACTTCTTCGCGCTCCCATGGAGGTACTTCGTCCTCGTCGAGAATCGATTCGCCGCTGGAGGCGGCGATCTCTTCTTCCTCGACTGGAGGCTGGCTGCTAATCGACTCTATCTCTTCCTCCACAAGCGAAGACAAGGCCGAGCTGCCGGAGGTATCCCACTTGTCCGAAGCCTTTGCAGAAAACGAATCGGAATCCTCGACCGCGGACGGAACCACCTCTTTTTTCATGGAACCCAGAAGGTAGCGCAACTTGGGCGCATCTTTGACCGCAATCCAGTCGGACATACCTGGATGCCAGGCCAGGGAATCAGGGGTTATTTCGCCGGACTCCCAGCGGGTCTCGACTTCCCCGAGTCCCATCGGACCGACCTGTTCGTCGTTTATGGCGACGTACCACTCCTCGCGATCTGATTCGTCCGAACCGGAATTCACGTTTCCGACACCGGTGCTGGCTGCCTCGGAAAAAACCTGGTCGATCTTGTCTTGTTCTTCGTCCGCGATTGCCTTGTCGGTTCTCAGGCGCTGCAGTTCGTCCATGCTGAAAATTTCCGTCGCCTGTCCCTCGTCTTCGTCCGCCTCATCATCCTCGCCCGCGTCCAGCCCGCCTTTCAATAGCTGATCGAATGCTTGTCCAAGTTCGTCTTGTTCCTGGCTCGGTTCAGAGTCATCCAGCGGCCGTCCCTGCGGCTCGGTCATCGATGCCATGGGGTCGGTTCCCGCCGTCTGCTGCCCTGACTGGATCGGGCGCACGATGATGATGTTACCGCAGCGCTTGCACCTGACCTTGGCGCCCTTGGGCCCCACTTTCTCGTCCGAAATGAGATACTGCGTTCCACATTCGTCACAAACGAACTTCATATCTTCCACCCGAGTCGTGCAGTAATTTTAACGGCTCATTCTCCCGGAAGATCTCCAATAACCACGCCTATTAGCCTCTGGATTCTACCAGAGCAATCGGCATCGCTCAAGAATATGGCTATCAATTCGACACGCCCAGCCCAAGCCGCGCCCTCAGTTCAAAATACTCGACACTGGAAGCGAACACGAGCAACTCCCTTACCTTTTGTATCGGCCGCATGGGCGTCATCCAGGCGGCTTCCTTCCTGACGCTCCCCAGGGTGACACCCAGATCATTACAAACCACGAATCCGGCCCGGTTTGCAGAATGTTCGACCGCCTCGACCCATCTGCGCAGGCTGAATTTCTTCGGCTGGGCAAGATAATCTGTAAGCGCCCGGGCAAGCATGCCCTTGCCTGAATCGGTTAAAGCACGCTTTAGTCTGCTCTTGACCGCGTCAACTGCACGCGGATCACCGCTGACGGGGAAATTCGGCTTTGCAATCTGACAGGCCGCCTGGAGCAAAATGTCCAGATCTTTAACCGATAAGGCAAAGGCCAATAAGAACTCAGGCCGCGCAACTGCCAACTGCCGGCCAATCTGAAACAGCAGGCGCTTCTTCTTGTCTTCGCGGAACATGTCCTTATAGGCAATCAGCGATGTCGGCCTGGTCGGGGCAATGGTCAATCCCGGAGGATGTGGTGCTTCTTCTTCCTTCAGCGCAAAGAGTTCAACTTCCATGCCCCCCATGATCTTGGCTGCGATCCTGAAGTTGTGAGCAAACAACGAGCGATCGCGCGCCAGATCGACGTGATTCTGCTTGCGCAAGTTGAGTTCTTTGTGCTCCTTGACGAACATCGCCGGGGCCTTGCGGTAGAGCAGCCCGAAAATACGTGTGAACGGAACCATTACGCCAGGATGCGCAAGTGTCTTTTCCCAGATGCGATCGTCAATGGCGTGGGTGGCCACATCCGGTGCCTTACGCGAGAAGTAGTTTACGATTTTCAGCTCTTCTTCGTCCGCCTTCTTCAGGTAGCGCAGAATAGATGCAATGGTATAGACCCTGTCGTACTCCTTTCGCTCATTGTATAGTTTCCACAATGTGCGATAGCTCGCGATCCTGTCTGCGGACATGGTCAACACCTTGTGATGAGCGGCTATCGCGTCTTCGACCGTGGCCGGTCTGGCGGCCAGCAAGTCGCCCAGGATAGCCAGCGACTCCACATCACTCGGATCGAGGCTGGTAATCATCTTGTAGGCATCAATCGACTCGTTCAGATTGCGCAAGACCACGCGGCAAAGTCCGCCCAGGTCTTTCCACAAGGCCAACTTGGTCTTTCGCGCCTCCGCCGGCAGGCGCTTGATCATCTTGATGTAATTATCCTTGAGAACCAGCCAGTCTTTTCGGGCGGTCAGGATCTGGGTGATCGTCTCGAAGGCCTTGACATGCGAAGGATCTATATCCAAAGCGGAATTGAAGTGCTCTACGGCCCGGATATCATCGTGCAACTCGTCGCGCAAGAGGTTTCCCGCTTGATCATGAAACTCAACCAGGTGCCTGGGGCGGCTTTCAACCTGTACGATCTTGTCGAGCACCTCGACCGCCTTCTGAATCTGATGTGTCTCCGAATAGACATCCAGCAGACGGGTCAAGACGTCCAGCGAGTCCGGCTGGATTCTCAAAGCGCCCTGCAGTGCGTCCACTGCCCTGAACGGATCCTGAAGGTTCTCGCGGCACAAGTCTCCCAATCTGAGATAGTGCCGGTAGAGATCCTCCTCGTCCATTGCATCGACCATCTGCATGCCGAAGTCGTAGGCCTCTTCCCAGTTGCCCTGCTCCTCGTAGATGCGCACCAGGTACTGCAACGAAGCCAGGTGCGTATCGTCTATCTCAAGGGCCTTTTTGAAAGCTCCTACGGCTCTCTCGGTCTCCTGCATCTGGAAATTAACGTCGCCGATTTGCCAGTAGAGTTCGGCCACCTCGGCATCTGACAGGCTGTCGCGATGGTGAATCAGAATCGTCTGGTAAATACGGTATGCCTCCTCCCATTGTTCTGCCTTCAGCAGTGCGTTACCAAGGCCCTCCAGAGCCGGTAAATATGTCGCGTCCAGTTCGTACGATTCGCGATAGTGGTCGAGCGCCTTGTCACCTTTACCCAGCTTCTCGGTTATGTAGCCCAAACGATAATACTGGCGACAGAGCTCCTTCGATTCGGTGTTGCGATCCAGCCCCTGGACGACGATTTCCATCATCGTCTCGGCCTTCTCCCATTGCTCTGTCCTGAAATAGATATCGGCCAGCGGCTTGGCTGCTGGTAGAAAGTCGGATGTACGGCGAAGCGCCTCCTCGTAGTATGTAGCTGCCTGTGCCGAGTCTTCGTGATGTTCCTGGAGAAACTTGCCAATTTCAAAATACAACCTGGTTTTTTCCTCCACATCCTCCGAGTGTTCGGCTTCCTGGATCATCATCTCCAGGTACCGATCGTACTCCTTGTCGAGGTAATAGATTAGCTTCAAGGCCTTGATCGCCGGCAAATACGAAGGATCGATGGCCAATGCCTTGGAGTAAGAATCGCGAGCCGCGCCCGAGTCCAGCAACATGTCCTCGTTGATCTTTCCCATGCGGTAGTACAGATCGACAGCCTCGGGGGTAGCCCCGCACAACTCGGCCTCCTTATGCAGCATCTCGATGGCGTTGAACCAGTTTCCACTCTTTTCATATAGCTGGCCCAGAGCGTGAATCGCCTGCTTTGACTGCGGATCTATCTCAAGCGCCTTGGCAAAGACATCCTCGGCCCTGTCCACCCGACTCAGTTCCCGGTACCAGACCTCGCCGATCGCCAGGTGAATGTCGACCTGCTCCGAACGGTCGTCGATCAGTTCGACATGCTTGTAATACAGATCAATCAGGCGCTTGAAATCGCCCATTCGGCGCACCAATCTCTCGAGCGCCTTGACCGATTGCAGATTGCCTTCATCCAGCCCCAGGATGCTCTCATGACAGGCGGCCGCGTTTTCAATGTTCGAGAAACGCTCTTCCCATATGCTGCCCATTTTATTGAACAACTTCACCCGTTCGGTCGGATCCTGAACGAGCTCGACCTCGCTCTCGAAAACCTGAAGCAGTTCGCTCCAGCGATCGAGGCGAGTGAAGATGCGCTCCAATGCCTTGAGGCTCTCTGCGTGAGTGGCGTCGACCTCCAGCACGGCCCTGTAAGCGTCGATGGCATCCTCGTCGCTGTCCAGTTCGGTTTCCCAGATGCTGGCGATGTTGAACAGATAGTTGACGCTGATCTCACGATCTTCGGCCTGCTCGGAGGCTCTTCTCAGGATCTGGATCAAATCCTGCCAACGTTCCTCCTGCTGGTACAGGCGAATCAGTGACTGGATCGCGCCGGCATCGCGTCCATCCAACTCGAGGATACGCCGGTAACTCTCCAGCGCCAGATCGACGCGATCGAGTTTCTCTTCCTGCAGCATGGCGATCTGCGATCTGATTTCCTTACGTTCTTCAATCTCGTCGCTGCGCTCATACTTGCTCTCGAGAATCTGAACCAGGTCTGTGTATCGCTCCTGCTCGCGGAACAAGTCGGCCAGCGAATCAAGCGAGCTCACCTCGCGTCGATCGAGCTGCACCGCCTTGCGCAGCCTGGCTTCTGCCTCCTCGGGATTGTTCAGGCGCAGGCGGTAAATGTCCGCGATCTTGCGATAAAGATTGACTGCCCGAGGGCCGCTGTCGACTTCCTCGGTGGCGTCCTCCAGAACCTCGAGCAATGTATCGTAGTCTTCGGTCTCTTCGGCCAAACTCTCCAGCTTGACTAACACCTGGTCGTCCGAGAAGTCCTCACGGAAGGCCGCGCAGTAGCGTGCGAAAGCCAACTCCTTCTGACCGAGATGTGTCTCGTATATTTCCGCTATCTCCTTGATCAGAACGACCCGGTCCTTGCGCTCGCGGATAAACGCCAAGCGCTTTTCCAGCAGTGAACCCAGGCGCCGCCATTCTTTGTTTTCGCGATAGATCGCCTCGGCGGATCTGAAGGCTTCTTCATGAAACGGATCTATTTCCAGGATCTTCTCATATGCGGGCGCGGCTCCCAGCGGCCTTTGTATCTTGTCTTTCCAGGTCGTAGCGACTTCCAGTAGCGTCTCGATCTTGTCCGCGTCCACTTCCTTCATTTCGGCGGCCTGTTCGAGAATCGTGACGGCATCATGCCAAGCCTGGTTCACCTGGAAGATACGTGCCAACCGATCGAGATCCTCCGGGGTGTGCGGCTCAATGTCGGCCGCTCGCTTGGCAGCGTCTATCGCCTCGTCGCCGCGCTCGAGCTTTTCACCGAGGATTTCCGCCAGCTCGAAACGGATGTTCTTGACCCCGGTCATGTCCTCCTGCAGGGGAACCAGCTTGCGCAAGACCGACAGTAGCTCTTCCCACTGCCCGCCTGAGGTATAGATACGACGCAGGGACTGCAGGGCGTTTATATCCTTGGGATCGAGACGCAAAACCTCCTGGTAATGCCGCATGGCATCTTCCATCTCACCCAGTTTTTCGCCCTTGACCCAACCCAGGCGACCCGAGAGCGTAGCCACCTTTTCCGGGTCGACGGTCTTCTGCATGCGATCTTCGACCAGCTTGGCCAACTCGGCCCAGCGCTCAGTCCGTTCGTAGAGCCTGTCCAAGGCTTCGTAGGCGTCGTCGGCACATTCGTCGTCCTGTGATACTTGTTTCCAGAGCTCGATGGCCTCATCGGGTCGATCGAGTTGGTCGGACGCCAAATCTCCGATCCTGGCCACCAACTCCACTCGCTCTGAACGATCGCGGGTGTGATCGAGGCGGGCTCGCAGAATGCCATATAGCGACTCGTGGTCGCCCAACTCGGCAAAGACGCGTTCCAGTAGTCTCATGCTTTCGACATGCTCGGGCCGCATGTCGAGAACTTGCCTGAAATAACCCACCGATTTGGCGGTCTGCTCCAGCTTCTCATAATTGTTCTTGCCAAGCCTGAACAAGAGATCGGCCAGAGCGTCCTGGTCATCGGTGACATCGATTTCCTTGGCCATGATAGCGGCCAGATCTTCATACTGCTCGCGCTTTTCATAGAGCCGGTCGAGAGCATTCAATGCCTCCAGGCTGCGGCCATCAAAACGCAGGACCGTACGGTAAAAGCGCACGGCTTCGTCCTCGTCGTCCAGCTCTCTCTCCTGGATCTGGGCCACCTTGAGAGCGATGGCGGCCCCCACCGCCGGCTCCTCGACATTATCCAGCTCCTCCTCGTAAACAGCGGCCAAGGCCTCGAGGTTTTCATCTTCCAGGGCAATCTTTTCGAGCTTGCCTCGAACGTCGGCGCTGGTCAGGTCTTCGTGGAACATACGTACATAGGTATTGAAGGCCAGGGTAGCGAGACCCAGGCGATCCTCCTGGATCTCGGCGATCTTGCCCAGCAAGCTCAGCCGGCGAGCCATAACACGTGACTGGCGCACCTGTGTCTCGAGAATATCGATGTATTTCTTCCAGTCTCCCGTCTGTTCATAGACGGTCTCGAGCAGATCCACGGCGCCTTCGAACGAGCGTCCCTCGGAAAGCAGGCCCTCCAGATAGGCGACGGTCGTAGCATGCGAGGGATCCGTCTGCAGGATGTCCCGGTACAGGGTCGCCGCCCGATCCATGTCGTCGAATTCCTGTTCGTAGAGATGCGCCAGCCGGAACCTGGTGTCCAGCGCATCTGAACGTTCACCGAGCTTGTCGAGCAGGTTGATTTCGGCAAAGAGCACGTCGGCCAGGTCTTGTGTGCGACCCTGATCGACGCATAGCTTGTCCAGCATTCGCAGGGCGTTGATGTCGTTCGGCTGTCTCTCGACGACCTCCCTGTAAGCCTGGATGGCGCCGCCCAGGTCGCCCAGTTTCTCCTCGTGAATCGAGGCGATCTCGTAAAGCACGGCCGAAACCTCTTCGGCGTCTTCGGTCAGACGGACGCGTTTGTGCAGAATGTCGACCAGTTTATCGTAGTCTTCATGTTGCCGGTAGAAGTTCTCGAGCGCCATCAGGCTGCCGGTGTCCGAGGGATCCAGTTTGACTACCGTGTGCAGATGATCGAGTGCGGCTTGATTGTCGCCCAGGCGTTCCGCGTACAAACCGGCCATGCGCCTGTGAAGCGTCAACAACACCGCCTGGTCATCCAGCGCCTCCAGACCCTGCTCGAAGATCGACGCCAGCATCTCGAAGTTGTCGGTCTCCGAGGCCAACCTCTCCAAGGACAGGCGAACCTTCTCATCCTCGGGTTCCGCCTGAAAGGCCCGCCCCAGGGTTGCGAATGCCAGCTCTTTCTGGCCCATCTGCTTTTCGTAGATATCGGCCATTCGCACTAAAGCGGCTTTCTTCTCGCCCGCTTCCTGGCTGGTGCCGTGGATGCTTTCCAGGACCGCGATCAGGTGCCGCCAGTCGCCGGCCTTTTCCAGCGGCTGAACGAGCAGACGAGCCGCAGACTCGCGGGATTCGCCGGCATCGAACATTTCAGTCACGGCAGCCACAGCGTCGGGATCTCCCGGATGTTGCTGCAGAACCTGTGTATAGATCTCGATGGCCTGTTCGGGAGCTTCGAGGTGAGATCTCATGATTCCGGCCAACCGAAGGCGCAAGGATAAAATCTCGCTCTCACCGGCTCTCTCGATCTCGCTCGCCAATACGTCGCGCAACTCTTCCCAGCGCCCCTCCTTCTGCAGCAAACGATCGAGCAACTTGGTAACCGCCATGTCCTGCGGGTCATCGGCAAGTATCTCGCGGTAGGCTTCAATGGCCCCGTCGTTGAGCCCAAGACGCTCTTCCATCAAAGTGGCCACTTCGTGATAAAGATCTTTCTTGCGTTCGGCGTTGTCTTCCAGGGCCGCCATGTGGCGCAGGACGCCGACCAGTTCGGAGTAAGCAGTGCGCTCCCGGTAAAGGCGTTCGAGCGCCCCTAAAGCCTCCATGTCGTCAGGATCGCTGGAAAGCACGTGACGCCAATGCGAAACGGCTTCGTCCTTGTCCTCGAGGTAAGTTTCTTTCAGTTGCGCCAGGCGTCGCTCGATAATCGGCCCGGTCTCGGAGTCGTGCGCCTGTTCAATCACTTCTTCGTATACTCCAGCCAATTCCTCGAACGAACCAGTTTGCTGGGCCAGTCTCTCCAGATCTTCGCGGATCCCCGCATCGCTGAAATTCTCCCTGAAGGCCCGGCAGGCCACCATGAAGCCCAGCGGCTTTTGCGTAAGCTCTACCTCATAAATGTTCATCAGCTCGCGGAACAGAACCATCCGCTGATCGGGATCACTGCGGGCGGCTAGTCGAACCTCCATGATTGCAACCAGCTTCTTGAAGTCTGCCTGGGCGCGGTAGATGGGCTCCAGCGCCTCCGCCGCCGCATTCCTTGTTTTCTCGTCCGGCAGCATTCTTTCCAGGATCTCGACGGCGCGAGGATCGGTCAAGTTGCGCCGCAAGGCCTCCGACATGGCCGCCATGCCGGCCTCCAGGTTTCCGAGCCGGGTAAGCTGTAACTCCGCGATCCTAAGAAGCAGGTTCTGGCGGACATCGTCTGCTCCGTCGGAGACGGCATCCTCGGGAACCAGGCTAAGTTCTCGTTCGAGAACCTCTGCCAGATCGCCGTAGCGCTCTCCGGCCACCAGCAATCCGTCGAGCAGTTTCAAGGCTCGACGATCATGAGGATCCAGCTCGAGAATCTGGTGATACTCGGCTATCGCGCCCTCAACGTCTTCGACTCCCTCCGACAGACAGGCGGCGGTCCTGAACAGCAGATCCTTCTTCTGATCGAGGTCCTCGGCCAATTCGATCTGCGCCCGGTAGACTTTCACTAAAGAACTGAAATCACCCTCCTCCCGATAGAGGCGTTCCAGTGCCGACAAGATCTGCGGATCTTGCGCATGGGATTCCATCAGTTGTTCCCACTGCGCGATTGCTTCCGCCCGCAGGCCGAGGTGCTTCTCGTTGATTTCGGCAACCTGTTTGCGCAACTCGGTGGCTAAATCGGTTCCCACCTGGCGATCGGCCGCATCCAGCATGGATCCTGCCAGCTCCTCGAAGAAGCCTCCGTCTTGCGCAAGGCGCAGGAGATCATCCCTGACTCCATCGTCCTGTGGCTGTTCCTTGAAAGCCCGCGAGGCGACATTAAAGGCCAGCGCCTTCTCTTCGATCTTGTTTTCGTAAATCTCCTCGAGCTGCGAATAGAGCTTGATTCGCTGCTCGGGCTCGGCAGAAGCCGCCAGACGCATCTCCAGAACGGCTGCCAGCTTGCGCCAGTCGGCACCGGCCCGGTAGATGTCCTCGAGAACCTCGGCCGCCGCCAGCCGGCAGCGCTCGTCACGCAATAGCTGCTCGATGTCGGAAACGGTGTCCGGATGGTTGGGCTTCACCTCGAGGACATGTCGGTAAATCTGGATGGCCCGCCGTGGATCATCCAGCCGCTCGGAGCAAATCTGAGCCAGGCGCCGGTTGTAATCGATCACTCCCAGGACATTCTTCGAGAGTGCAGCCAACCCGGGCAACAACTCGGCTTCGTCCTCCCAGCGGTTGGTCAGCTGGTACAGGCGATCGAGCTGCTTGGCGGCATGGATGTCCTCGGGATGGGAATCGAACACGGAGCGATAGGCTTCAATGGCTCCTTCCATGTCTCCGAGTTGTTCCTCGCGGATTTGGGCCACCTGGACCAGTATGTCGCGCTTCTTCTCCGGATCGGCCGCAATCTGCGCCTGCCGGAAGAGGACCCAGGCCAGATCCTTGAGCGACTTGGCTTCACGGTAGAGAGTCTCCAGCGAAGCAAGCGCCGAGACGTTGTCGGAAGAGATCTCCAACAGGCGCCTCAGGCTGGTCGAGGCCAGATCGGGTCTGCGCAGCCGGTCGCGGTAGAGAATCGCAAGCTTCTGCAGCAGGGGCACTTTCTGCTCCGGAATCGACTGCGCCCCGACCGCATCCTCGATGGCGGCCGTCAACTCGTCGTAGGCCCCCGATTCTTCCGTCATGCGCTCCAGGTACTCGATCACGTCTTTCCTGGAGCTGTCCAATACCAGCGCCCGCCTCAAAGACGCGAAGGCACGATCGCGCTGCGACAGTTGCTTGTCATACACGCCGGCCACGCTCACCAGGGTGGCAACTTTATCTGCCGTGTCCTGAATATTTTCCGCCCTGACCTCGAGAGCCCGCGCCATGCCGGGCCAATCCTTCCCCTGCTCGTAAATCGGCAGGAGAATCTCTGCGGCCATTGGCGCGCTATCGGGACGTCCCAGCAATGACTCCAGCGCGGCGACGGCCCGGGCGTCGTCCGGACGTTCGGCCAGCACCTGGCGATAGTGTTCAACGGCGTGCTCGTGTTCTTCCATGCGCTCTGCGCGCACGCGCCCCAGGCGCAGGTTGAGCTCGGAGGCCTGCTCGGAAGACACCAGCGGAATTTCTTTCTCCAGGATGGTCGCCAGGTCCGGCCAACGACCGGCCGCCTCCAGCAGGGAGTCGAGGCGGCTGAGAACTTCGAGGTCGTCGCCGACCATCTCGTGAACCTGCTGCAACAACTCGATCGCAGTCGGCCGGTCGTGCAACTCCTGTTCGCAGACCTGGGCCAACTCCATAAGCAGCGCCCTTTTCTCCTCCGGTTCCTCGACCAGCTCGATACGCGTTCTCAGTATGGACGACAGCTGATCCCAGGTTCCCGTCGCCCGGTAAAGTTCGGTTAAAGCTCCAAGCGCCGTCGCGTCACGGGCATCCCGTGCCAGCACGCGCTGGTAGCAGTCGATTGCCGGCCTGAAGCGATTGAGCCGTTTGAAGTACAATTCGCCCAGCGAAAGGTTCAAAGAATCGGCCAGCTTCTCGTCTCCCGAGCGGGCAACGGCGTCTTCCAGGAATGCAGCCAGTTCATCGAGATGCCCTGTATGCTCGGCCAGGCGCACAAGCGCAGCTCGCAGCTTTTCGTCCCGGGGAGATTCCCTGAATGCCCGGCCGAATGCCGAAAAGGCCAGATCCTCTTGCTGCAGTTGTTCCTCATAAACTTGCGCGATACGCTTGAGTAGTTGAACGCGCTCCTCGGACGAGGCGCATCCTTCCAGCCGTAGCTCGAGCATGTCAATATGACGCCGCCAGTCGCCCGCCAGAGCGTAATAGGGCTGCAAAATTTCTGCTATGCGCTGCGGGCTGACGCCTCTCCCCTGCAGTCGCTCGAGAATGGTCACTGTTCCAGCCGCACTTTCGGGATCGACACGATCGTCCGACAGAATATCGTTGCACAACAGCAGGGCCTTCTCGGTGTCGTTCAGGCGCTGCTCGTAGATGCCGGCCAGGTGGAATTTCACGGCCAGCAGCTTCTGCGGCTCGCCGCCATTGGCCAGGCTTTTCTCCAGCGCTTCGGCCGCTTGCTCCCAGTGACCTTCGCCTTCCAGTAACTCCGCCAGCTGACTCCAGGCCACTGCGTCCTGATCGTCGATTGCGATGATTTCCTGGAGTGTGGCAATCGCCCGTCCGAAGTCGGCCATGCGATCGCGGTAGATAGCCGTCAGCTTGTAAAGCAGCTCCTTGCGTTTCTCACCGCTGCGAACCAGTTCGAGCTGCCTGAGGTATATGCCTTCGAGCTCGACGCTGCCGCCCGCGGATGCCTGCAGTCGTTCGAGGGTATCCAGTGCGGGCATGTTCTTGGGATCGATCTCTATGATTCTCTGGCAGATCTTGATGGCCGCGGACGGGTTGTTGAGTCGAGTCTCGTAAATGGACTCCAACTTTCCAAGAAGTTCCAATAGCGCCTTGCCCTTGACGGCCCCCGAATCGACCGCGTGGTTCAATGACACGGCCAGGTCCTGGAATCGCCCGGTTTGCTCGCCGAGTTGCAAAACACTCTTCTGGATCTTCTTGTTGCCCGGATCCAAATACAGTGCACGCGTCTTGACCTTGAACGCCTCGGCCTCGTCGCTCCTGTGATCGAGATGTATGGCGGCGATCTTGTCGAGGATCTTGACTCGCTCCTTTTTGTCCTGTGTGTGTCCGTACTGCACCTCGAGGCAGCGCACCAGCCCGTTCCACTCCTCTGCCTTTTCGTAGGGCTTGACGAGCGCCGCTGCCGCCAGGGCATTGTCGGAATCGAGACGCAGAATTTCTTCGTTCAGGAAACGGGCTGCCTCGGGGTCCTTGAGTTGCTCCGCGGTAATGGCTGCCACCTGCAGCAGGATCTCGGCCTTATCGTGAACATCGCCCTGGCGCTCGGCGCGCGAGCGCAGCAATTCGATTACCTCGGCCCAGCGTCCCTCCTCCTGAAAATACTCCACCAGCGAGGCGGAGGCTGCCGGATGGCCGGGATCGATATCCAGTATCTTCTGGTAAGCAACGATTGCGGCTTTCCTGTCCTGGAGATCGACGATCGAGTGGAAGGCAATGCGCTCGAGAATGAAGACGGAGGTCCTGGGATCCTTGACCCGTGCGAGCGTTTGCTCGAGCCTGTCCAGAAGCTCCTTGGCGTGGCGCTTGTCAAGATAGTAGCGCTCCATAAAAGCCAGAACGCGCACGTTGCCCGGTTGCAGCAAGGCGCACTTGTCCAGGTTTTCCTCGACCTGTTCCTCGTGACCGCCCTGCAGGAAGAATATCTCGGCGATCTGCCGATAGAGGCTGACTGCCCGATTCTTGTCCGGAGCCTCGACGGCCTCGACGCGCAGTCTCTTGACCTGCGCTTCCCAATCGGCCTTGGCCTGTGCGAGTTCCTCCAAGGCTTCGTCCGCCTGGGCCGAGTCCGCCGACATCTCCTTGGCCCTCTGCAGAGAATCGCGGCAGACATCCTCGAACAGGGGTTCGGAAAGCAATTCGCGGCCCAACTCGAGGTACTTTTCGCCCAGCTCGGCGACCTCGGTCTGGCCGGATTCCTTCTCGCGCTCTAGCAGATCCCAAACCTTCTTGAAAAACCCGCGCTCGCGGTAGACGGAGCGCAAGGAGGACATTACATCTACCCGCTGGGGATTGGCCGCAAGTGCGTGTCCCCAGGCCACCAGCGCACTCTCCTTGCGCTTGAGCTGTCCTGCGTACAGGTCGCCGAGCCTCTTGTAGAGATCGGCCAGCTCGACGCTGTCGTCGGTCTGGACCGCCAGCCCCTCCAGGTCAACGGCCAGCTTACGCCACTCGTTTTTAGCCGCGTGAATATCGGCCAGTCCCTCGAGCGCCGCACGGTTTGCAGGATCGACCCGCCGCAAGCGGCGGTAACAATCGAGCGCCTTGCTGAGGTCGTCGATGCGCCGGTGCCAGACACCGGCGCATTTTTCCAACAGGACTTTCTCCTGCTCCGGATCGCCGGCGTGGCGGATGCGATCCTCGTAGAGATCGGCCAGTTCCCGCCATTTGTCGGCCCCCTTGTAAAGCTCTTCAAGCGCGGTGAAGGCGGGGACGTCGAGAGGATTGCCTTTGAGAATCTTCTGATAGTTGCGGATCTGTTCTTCCATCGCGGAATTCACTCCCGGTAATGGACGGGAAAAGCGGCCCAAGGGTACACCTTTCCCGTTGTGATCCAAAAGGTTGCGACCGGGCAACTTATATCGCAGCCAGGGCACAAAATCAAAGAAAAGTTGAATGCTTCCAACTTCCTCCTCGGGTTGTTCCCTCTTTACTTGACCCGGCTCGCCACCTATGATCTGAGCGCTGTCCGAACCCATTTGCATACGGGAGTAACGAGATGCCGACGTCCTTTTTGAATTTGCCGCTGAATATCGTCTTGGTCTTCTCACTGGCAATTCTTGCCGAGCCGGCATACTCGAAAAAGAAGGAGCCTGACATGAAAGTCCAAAAAACCCTCAAGGCCCGTCCGCTGCGGCTATGTTTCTATCGGTTGGCTAACGAGAATGAAAAACTGAGCACCTCTAACGAAAGGCTGGTGCTATGGGACCTGACCGGTGAAGCGATGGATGCCTTTCTGGCCGATCACGCCCCGCGCCTCTCGGTTCTTTCCAAAAAGGACATGCTGGACGAGATTGCAAATACCGAAAAAAAGGTCAAGTTCGAAGGCAAGGCCCGAAAGGACATCGATCGGCTGGTGGCCTGGGTATTCGACTCGGAAAAACCGGTAATCGGCTACCAGCAAGAAAGGGTCCAGCCGGGCGGGCCGAACGTGATCGCCCCGGAAGCCTTGAAAGAGCGGGACGACAACCTGGTCTTCTATTTGCTCGATTCCCCCGGCGACTCCCTGTGGTCCGACCAGGATCGATTCAAGCTGACCAGTCTGGGAGTCAGCTTCGGCGCCGATATCGCGCCCTACCTGACCGTGGAAGAAAAGCAGGCCCTCTTGGCCAGGATTCCAAAACTCCTCAAAGATTTCGACGCGGACGAAAAGACCAGGCAACAAGTAACCGCGCTGGTCAGCTGGCTCAAGAATTCAAAAAGCCGCTATGTAGGATTCCAGTATGAACTCGCGCAATAATACCATCAGAAGACGTACTTGACGGTGGGAGTGACTAAAATGCCCAGGCCTCCGTGGGCTATCAGGTACTGGGCGCCGGCCTCGACACCCACGAAGAAGTGTCTCAGGCTGGTGGCGTACTCGATGCCGGTGCCGGCCTGAACCACCAGGCCGTTGCCCAGTTCGGCCGTGTCAGGCACTGACATCAGGTAGCCCACTTCTGCCTTTATGAACCAGCCCAGTCTCTTGGTGGTCATGATGTTGAAGCGGCCGCCGGCTAAAAAACCTATCGCGGTCGAGTCGTTGGGCACGTTCCCGCGCGTGCCGACGTCCCGGCTGCCGGCAATCTGCTGGCACATCATGTTCAGGTGAATCGAGGCCACCTGCCCGAAATCCACTCCCATCTCCAGAGATACCACCGGATCGGGCGGAAAGATGGAACTCGTTCGAGTTCCGCTTCCGTAGGAGTTTACCACCGCAAGATCGATGCCGAAGGTCGAGCGCAGCCAGAAGCCGCGTTCTACTTCAACAAACTTCTGGACCTTGGGACCCGCCGCCTGCGCGACGGATGTCGCCAGCAGGATGACTGCTGCGATGGGCGCTAGCGCCCTTGCAATCGCTCTCAAGACACACCTCAGGATGATTTGAGAATGAATGGATAGTTGACTATGACAATACCGCCGCCCTTGGGCTCGGGGAACTTCCAGGTGCGGATCTTCTGCGCCATGCACCTCTCGACCGAGGAGTTGTTGAGCGACGTCTGGCTGACAGTGGCCTGGGTGACGTATCCCTTGGGACTGATGGTGAACTTGACCGAGACCTTACCGGTCAGGTTGGGGTGACGGGTCAACTCCTTCGAATAGCAATACTTGATCTGATCGCGGTGCGAGCGGATCACCCGCCGGATGATCTCCATCGAAAGCGAGCCCATGATGATCGGCCTGCCGACCGAGATGTTGACGTTGCGCTCGCCCCGGCGCCGGATGCGAGCCACGCCGGTTCCATATCCGAAGCTGCCGCCGCCGCGGCCGTGGGTGCCCAGCCTTCCGACGCCGATGGTGTTGCCCATACCTCCGCCGCCCGTTCCCGTCCCTTTCAGGCCCAGACCGCCAAAGCCGCCCGAGTTGCCGATGCTG
>Ga0315535_1000120_pt1 | contig 48644 bp, 54 predicted proteins | sample SalMarSW160220MG_2_FD_203092 | JGI IMG/M metagenome (GOLD analysis project Ga0315535, IMG submission 203092) | Salt marsh sediment microbial communities from the Plum Island Ecosystem LTER, Massachusetts, United States - Salt Marsh Sediment SW1602-20 ... | reverse complement strand
CCCAGACCATAAAGACACCTTGGAAGGGAGATATTTCTTGTTTGCTGTTTCGATCTAAGAATGCAGTTTATTAATCCTGATGAATTTCTACTACAGAGTCAACAATTGAAGGCACGCACTTGAACGCCATCACAAAGATCACAAAAAACGACTATTTCAAATCGGCAGTTGCCATCGCTGTTGTTATCACAGTAGTTTTAGGATTCTTCTTCGGCCTACGCATAGCCCTAAACACCGACGTTCCAGTTCGAGTTGTAGAAAGCGGCAGCATGTGCGTTCCCTACGACGGAGCCTGCGACGGCTGGAGCCACCCCTTCGCCCAAACACTGCACGTCGGCGACATCATAGTAATACAAAAAATAGATCCCAAAGACCTAAACACCAACTACCCCAACAGCGACATAATCGTCTACCAAAACCCAACAAGACCAACAGACACACCAATCGTCCACCGAATAGTAGCCGTAGAAAACATCGACGGCACCCTATACTTCCAAACAAAAGGCGATGGGAACGGTCAAAAATGGCCAGCAGTACCTTCACCTGACGATTACGATTCAAACAGACTTTGGAGCACAAGACAAGGCGTCCCAGAAAACCTAGTTATCGGCAAAGTTGTCATGCGAATTCCATGGTTCGGCTGGGTAACACTCTTCCTAAGAGGCAATCAATGGGGCCTGCCAATTATCATTTCACTGATAATCCTGCTCGTAGTAGTAGAGTTTGTCCTTCCAATAATCAGAAAGAAAAAACCAGAAACCACGCCAGAACAACAAACACCGCCCTCCCTTTCTGATTAACCCACAAATTTATTTATATACTGAAATAATTTTACTTTAAGTCATAGGTGATTAGTTTTGGTTTCTCAAAAAATCGTTGAATTTTTAAACAAAGCAATAGCTCGAGAACTCCAAGTCAGCATCCAATACATGTGGCAACACGTGCAAGTTACAGGAATAGACGGAACCACAGTAGAAGATATATTCCGAAAAACAGCAATAGCCGAAATGAAACACGCCGAACGCCTAGCTGAACGCTTAGACTACCTAAACGGCGTAGCAACAACTAAACCGGACCCGATCTTTGTCGGCGGAAGCCTCATCGAAATGCTAAAACAAGACGAACAAGACGAAGAAGACGCCATAACTCTCTACAAACAGGCAATTCAAGCAGCAGCAAGCGAAGGCGACTACACAACAAGACGACTGCTAGAAGACATATTAGCTGAAGAAGAAGACCACATAAACACCTTTGGAAAACTACTCGTCGGCATGACAGAACCTTTCACTCAACCAGGAACCTCCAAAATAGAATAGACTACTGCCTAACTTTACCCGCAAGCTCCTTTGACCAAACGCGGATTTCCTCAAAATCACGCAGATCATAAACCCCAGGCTCCTTTTCTTTAAAGCCATCCTTCTCCAACTGAGGCCGAATAAAACCAAACGTTCGCCGAAACACAAAATTCATCTTATTAAAATCCAAAACCCCACCAAAAAACCCAGTCGAGACAGGATTCAAACCATACTTAGTAACAATATCATCAATGCTCATTTTCCGAGCTTTCTCCAAATCCTCCAGCTTTCCTTCCCGTTCAGAAACCAACTTCATAGTAGAAGCAAAAATCGCCACCTTCTTTGAACCAAGCTCGCCCTTAAAGTTTTTCAAAAAATCCTGAGCTTCACCAGTCCATTTACCCATCTGCATACCACTACCGACAATCACAAGCTCATATGGAGAGATGTCTTTAATTTTTTCTTTCTTTGCATTCGCAACTTTAACAGTAAAGCCTTCTTCTGCAAGAATTTTCGAAATTTCCTCGGAGGTGTTAGCTGTTGCACCGTATCGGGTCCCGTAAACAATCAGTGTATTCAACAATTACACCACCCAAGAATTAGAGCGGTTAAAACTTAAATTTTTCTAAAAAGAAGGAAAGGGGGAACTGCTTAACGCAGCTTCATCAAAACCAGTTCAGCAGCCAAAACCATGGGTTCCCAGGTTTCGCAAAGAGGCGGCGCATATGCAGTGTCTGCTTTGGATAGTTCACGAACGGTCATTCCTTTTTGGATGGCAAAACTAAGACAGTTTATGCGCTGAGTAACTTCTTCTCCACCGATAACCTGCCCCCCGACTATACGTTGACTTTCCTTTTCAACAACAAGCTTAACTTTTATTGGTTTAGCCCCTGGGAAATAATCCGCTCTGGTCTTACTGCTAATGGCTCCAGTGACAACTTCGATGCGGTTACGTTCAGCACCGGTTTCAGTTAAACCAGTATTGCCTGCTTGAATCTCAAACAACATCGTCACAGCAGAAGCCAAAACCCCGCTAAACTGACTGTAGCCGCCTCCAGCGTTTGTCCCCGCAACCTTACCCTGCCTCACAGCAATGGTTCCAAGCTGCGCACACGTAGGCTTATGAGTAATTATACTAGGCGCCTCAGCGCAGTCGCCAACAGCGTAAACATCCCTAACTTCAGTTTCCATCCTGCCATTAGTCTTGATAGCACGAGACTCACCCAACGCAATCCCAGCCTCAACAGCAAGCCTTGTGTTTGCACGCACACCAAAAGCGCTAACAAACAAGTCCGCCTCAATCTTCTCACCGCCAGCTATAACCGCAGTAACCTTCTCCTCGCCAACGAATTCTTCAACACCCATCCGAGTAAGAATACGCATACCCTTTGATTCCAAATGCTCCTGAACCATCTTTGCCATATCAGCATCCAACAACTGGGGCAAAATCTGCGGCAACAACTCAACAATAGTAACAGTCAAACCCCGCTCCATCAAGCCAACGCCAACTTCTAAACCGATCAGGCCAGCACCCATAATTACAGCAGACTTTGCACCTGCCTTAACAGCAGCATCAATCTTCTCGCCATCTTCAATGCCGCGCAACGAAAGAATACCTGGTTTTTCTCTACCTTTGATAGGCGGCATAAACGAATCCGCACCAGTAGCAATAACAAGAGCATCATACGCCAACGTCTCAACAGCGGCACCATCAGTCTGCACATTCACAGTCTTTTCGTTAGTGTTAATTGCCAAAGCCTTGGTTTCAGTTCGCAAATTCAGCTTTAGCATCTGAAAATAAGCAGGCGGATAAACAATCAAATCTTTAAAAGCAGATATGGTTCCGCCGATAACAAAAGGCAAACCACAACGAGAGTAACCCGCATTTGCTTCTTGAGTGATTAGGGTTATTTCTGCAGTGCGGTCTTTTTTGCGGGCAGCAGAGGCGGCTTCAACACCTGACGCGTTAGCGCCTATGATGATTATGCGTCTAGCCATCTAAGTCGCCCTGGTCAGCATTTTGCAGCTGCTTGAGCTTTATGCCACTCGACTGCATTGTCAAAGTCCATTATGTTAGCAAGCTCTGTTTGCAGATTGGAAGGCTTAACAACAAGCAACCAACCTTTCCCAAACGGATCTTCGTTTAAAGTTTCAGGCTTAGACTGAACCTCATCGTTAACTTCCAGAATCGTTCCGCTCACCGGCGCAACTAGATCAGAAACAGCCTTCACAGACTCCAAAGTGCCGTACGGTTCATCTTGCTTAACATCCGAATTAACACTTGGCAACTCCGCGTAGACGATCTCTCGCAAAGACTTCTGCGCGTAATCGGTGATGCCGATTCGAACCTTGTCGCCTTCAATTTTTACCCATTCAAAATCCTTGGAAAAATAAAGACCTTCAGGGACTTCGTATGCTTCAACTTTTACCATAACAATAACCTTCTAACGTTACTGAATTACCAACAAAAATCTAAAATAAAAGGTTTCATGAAGAAAAAAGAATTTTAACGTTCACGCTTACCCGCAATCCAATCTTCAGTCAACTGCCGAGCCTGAGAATCAGGAATCTGGACGGGCGGATGCTTAAACGCATAAGAGGGCATACTCAAAAGGGCACCAGCAATCTTTCGATCCAAAGCAATTTTCGCAGCACGAATAAGATCAATGACTACTCCTGCGCTGTTGGGGGAGTCTTCAACCTCAAGTTTTACACTGATGTTTATGGGGCGATCGCCGAATTTGCGTCCTTTAAGCGAGATGTAACAAATCTTCTTGTTCTTAAGAAACGGCACAAAATCGCTGGGACCAATACGAGTAGGCAAAGGATACGGCACAAGGCTAGTTACAGCTTCCGTCTTGCTTATGCGCTTAGACTTAAGTCGGTTCTCAACAGTCATGTTCTGAAAATCAGTATCGCCGCCAAGGTTTAGCTGATACGTCTCATCAACAATCACTCCGCGGTCAAGACAAAGACGCACAAGCTGCCGATGAAGAATAGTCGCGCCAACTTGGCTCTTAATATCATCGCCCAAAACAGGCAAACCCGCCTTCTCAAACTTTTCAGGCCACTCTTTAGATGCATCTGAACCGATAAACTCTGGCATACAGTTTACAAAAGCACAACCAGCATCGATGGCGCACTGCGCATAATACCGCACGGCATCATGGCTTCCCACAGGCAAATAGTTAACCAAAACCTCAGCTTTTGACTCTTTTAGTATATTTACAACAATATCTTTGGAAGTCGCAGAATCATCATAAACATTGAAGGTTTCCCGCATATGAGGCGCAACACCATCAAGGATGGGAGCTGCAGAAACCGTAACGCCAAGGTTTGGAACATCAGCAAACTTTTCACAACAATTCGGCTTAACCCAAATAACTTCACTTAGGTCTTTTCCTATTTTATCCTTGTTAACTTCAAAAGCTGCAACAAAACGTATGTCACGAATGTGGTAGCCGCCGTAATTGACGTGCATTAAGCCGGGCACAGACTCGTCTTCTTTTGCGTTCTTATAGTATTGGGTTCCCTGAACGAGGGCTGATGCGCTGTTACCAACGCCTACGATTGCTACGCGAATTTCAGGCATGAAACATATCATCCAAACAGCTGATTTAGTTATGGCTTAATGACCACGTACGCTATAACTTTTTCTAAAAAACCAACCGCAACGCAGCTCCGTTTCGAGTAACTTTGCAATCAACCATGAGAATCGAGGAGAGGCTTAGCAGCTTCAAGCAAACAACCAAACCCAAAAAACCACAGTCTATTGTGAAACCTTAAAGCGCCACACCCACACAAAGAATAGAATCACGCATATTGTTCCGCAGATTATTTGTAGGTCGCTAAACTAATCTCTATAGAACAGGCCCACTCACAATATAGAACATGAATGTGGAAATAATGGCTGAAAAAAAGAACTACTACGAAATTCTAAACATTCCAAAAGACGCATCCAAAGACGCGATAAAAAACGCCTACAGAAAACTAGCCATGCAATACCATCCCGACAGAAACAAATCCCCTGGAGCCGAAGAGAAGTTCAAGGAAATATCCGAAGCATATGCAGTGCTGTCGGATGACGAGAAACGTCAACAATACGACAATTTAGGGAGCACCGGTTTCGACCAAAGATATACTCGAGAGGACATATTCCGAGGCGCCGATTTTGACTCCATATTCCGCGACATGGGCGTCAGCTCAGGCTTTGGTGATCTCTTCAGCGTCTTCTTTGGCGACCAAGACTTTGTAGAAACACAAAGAGCCATCCGCGGCCGAGATTTAGGCTACGAAGTCTACATAACCCTCGAAGAAGCAGCACGCGGCGCCGAAAAAGAAATCCAAGTCCCCAGAATCGAGAAATGCCCAGTCTGCAGCGGCTCAGGAGCAGCTCCAGGATCTTCGATACAAACTTGCCGAGTATGCAAAGGATCAGGAAAAGTCCAAAACATAAAAAGAAGAGGCCCCAACGCATTCGTGCAAATCGTGGAGTGCTCAGCCTGCAGCGGCACAGGTCAAACGATCACTAACCCATGCAGAACCTGCAACAGACAGGGACTCGTAAAAAGAGAACGAAAAATAACAGTAAAGATCCCAGTCGGCATACCAGAAGGATATCAACTCAGACTCGAAGGACAAGGAGACGCAGCCCCGGACAAAGGCTCCCCAGGAGATCTATACATAATGATCCATATGATCCCTCATCGATACTTCAAAAGAGAAGGCGATGACCTCCTATACGACCTGCATATCAGCATGACTCAAGCAGCATTAGGGGCAGAAGTCACCCTGCCGGCAATTGAAGGAAAAGCAGAACTGAGAATTCATCCTGGAACACAACCAGGACAGATTCTAAGGGTCAAAGGCAGAGGTATGCCAAAAATGGGTAGATACGGCAGAGGCGATCTACGAGTCCGTGTAAATGTGTCGGTTCCTAAAGTGCTAACTCAACACCAAAGAGCACTTCTAGAAGAGCTATCCAGAGACCTGGATAAAAAAATCCGATAAAACTATTAGATCGATCTCCTCACTGATGCAATTTGAAACTTAGGCAACAACAAAACAATGATGTCTATCAGTAAGAATAGTCTTCTTTCATACTCGTAATCCTTCCGGAGAAAATCTGATTTTGAATCAATAAAGAAAGGCGTTTTACGGTAGTAGTTTTTCTCTACGAATCAGGCGGCTCAAACGTCAACAAAAAATAAACCCTCAGACACCAGCCAAAGTTTCTCATACAAAGCAACGACGGTTCCCAGCAACCCCAACTCCCTCCACAGAAAATCTTATGAAACCCCCGACAAACACTATCACTATGAACACTATTTCTTCTAACTTCAAAAAAGAGCAAACACCCCAACAACGCGAAGAAACACTCAACGCATTAAAAGCACGTTTTAACAAAAACATGAACCGTCATCAAAATCTTGAATGGTCCAAAGTACACGCAAAACTGAACGCTAAGCCTGAAAAACTGTTGTCACTTAATGAAATGGAGCGAACTGGCGGTGAACCAGACGTTGTAGGTTTTGACAAAAAAACAGATGAATACATTTTTTACGATTGTTCAGAGGAGAGCCCAAAAGGCCGCAGAAATGTTTGCTACGACCATGAAGGACAGCAAGAGAGAGAAAAGAAAGGAATCCATCCAGAAGGCAACACAGTTGACATGGCAGCCTCCATGGGCATTGAGCTTTTTGGAGAAGAACAATATCGAGAGTTGCAGAAAATCGGCGAATTCGATACAAAAACTCAGAGCTGGATAAAAACACCTTCCGACATCAGAAAACTCGGCGGCGCCCTATTTGCCGATCGCCGCTACGGCCATGTCTTCGTGTACCATAACAGCGCACCCTCTTTCTACAGCGGTAGAGGCTTCCGTGGCTCACTAAAAGTCTAAATTCCCACTCTTACTTCCGCCATAACCACCTCAGAAATGAATACATTCCTACCATCCAGAACACATACAAACCAGCTTCAAATCCCAACATCCCACCTCTACAACCAAAAAAATAAAAGCAAATTACCTTCTAATTGTCTTTAAACACAATGCCAAATACAAACTTCTACTCTCCACTAAAAATCGGGTTGCTTATCACCGCCGCAGCCTGCTTTCTTTTTACATTCCACGCAATGTTTACTCTTTCTTGGGTTGGCGAATGGGAATCTTTCAACGGCTCCCTGCGATCTATCATCTTTGCCGAGGACATTTCTGCAGCCATCGGAGTTGCCTTCAGGCTTTCAGCCAGCGCAATCGCCTTAGGAGGAGCGATTATCTACTTTGTAAAGAAAGGTCTTCCAACAAGAACGATAAAGAAGCTGATTAGGCTGGTTTTGTTTGGGGAAGCAATTTACTGGCTAGGACTGTTAACCACAGCAGTTCTGACCTTAACATCTACGTTTGGTTTTACCATATGGCGCGCTAATGGCCATATCTCAACTCTCCCCATCTTTGTTTCCCTACTAATTTATGAAGTACCCCTACTCGTAGAATCCATCATTATTCCCGTTGTCTTGCTCAAGTTATCCCATGAATTGAGTTCGAACAAACCTGTGAAGGGAGCAATAAAATGGGCTTTGATTGCGGGCACGGTTTACGTCTTAGTGTTCTGGCTCACAAGTACAGCCATATGGATATCAACCATATTGCGACAAGGAATCCAATATTTGACCTCCTACCCAGAAAATCTGCTCAGTTTCACTTTAACCTCATTCGGACTACTCGCGCTGACAATTTTTACGGCGAATTTCGCAAAAAAAACTATTAGAACACAAAACGTGAAAAAACTTGAGGTTCAAAAAATCGGCGCAATCATCACTATGTTGGGCTTGTTCTGGCTTTGGAATTACCTCTCATGGGTCTTTTTTGGAAAACCTGAAACGTGGAGCTACTGGTACCTATGGTTCCTGGGAAACCTTAACTTGTGGCTACTTTCAATTCCAATGGTGGGGTTGCCGCTGCTCTTCAAACACAAGCAACCTCCGAAGCAAAATCAAACTGATTAAACAATCGACGTAACCATATGCTGCACGCTATCCTGTGCTTTAAGAAAAAGTGAAAAGAAGCTGATTAATTTGAAACCTCAGACTGCTGCACATTACAGTGAGGGTGTTTGAGCGTGTTTCTCCGAATGCAACACTCCACCCGTTGCCCAATTGCTTTTTGGCTCTTCATATATTACTATATGGACTGCTTCTCTAGGTACACCAATATCTTCAAAAACTTTAGTTATTCCTTCGACGGCTTTCTTCTTGTTTTCAGAAGTTATTCCTTCCCAGACAGAAACTTGAACAATCGGCATACATTCTACCTCAAATAACTTTGACATACCTCTGATAAATAGGTTCTCAAAGAGCGTTCGGCGGATATTGGCTCTAATGATTGTAGATTTTGAATTCGGAGCAGAACTGGAAAACCTGAAACTAGCTACCGCAAACAAGAATTTGCTCAAGCCTCATAAAGCTAAAGATTCACTAAAGAAGATAGAGAAAAATAGTACATAATTATTAGGGCAAGATTTTAGCGCAGAAGCAATGACTTAGAAAACAGAACTTACCCCATGTAGAGCGTCAAGGACAAAACTTTTGACGGCATCAATATCTAATGACTGCGGATCTAACGCTTCACCCACTAAACCTTTTTCCTGCACAGATCTACTGAACGGCAACACCCCGATGACCTTTTCCTTCCCAACTTTAACTAAAATTCTGTCTGCAAGGTTGCTATCGGCTCTGTTTAGGATAAAGCGTATTGGTTTTTTGCTTTCTCTTGCCATATCCGAGATTTTTTCAGACAACATAATAGACTCATAAGAGGGATCTATGACTCCGAGGATAAGATCCACCGCTCCAGCTACGCCTCGCCCTAAATGCTCAACTCCAGCTTCAGTATCAATGATAGCAACATCCTTTGGACCCAACGTTAAATGATTAAGGAAATCTTTCGATAACACACCCATAGGACAAGCGCAGCCCTCACCGTAATGCTTGACCTTTCCAATCTGCACCAAGTATAAGTTGTCTTTTTTTGAAACAACCTCAGACGGAATATCCTCGATGCCCCACAATTCAGCAAAAACAGGCGCTTTATGACCATCACCTAGCACTCTACCCATTTTACCCTGCACAGCCTTTTTCCCGCCGATCTGCTCCATCAACTCCCTAGGCGCTACAAGACCCAGCTGAACACTAAGACCATAATTTGACTCATCAGCGTCTACAACAAGTGCACGATAGCCTTCACTCTGCAAACTTTTGGCTAAAACAGCCGCAACCGTACTTTTTCCACTACCGCCTTTACCACATATCAAGATCTTCAATTCATTTTACTCCATCATTGACTTTTGTTTTGATCCCTTATGAATTTAACAGTAGATTTAACAGATTTGAGAAGATATCTTCTTCATTATCAAGAGCTTAACTGAGAACGAAAAGGTCTTCTAATACGGTTGCTTTTAAAGATGAAAAAAACAATATAGCAACTGGAACTCTATCAAATGAGTGAAGCAACCAAGAAAAAAGCATTATTCATCATCTTAGCGGCCGGCACCTTAACTGTTATGGCCGGGGCAATCATTTCCCCAGTCATAAGTTTGATGCAGGGAAACCTGCAGGGAGCTGATGAAAATAACATCCGGTTTGTTATAACCACGCACGCCCTATTTATCGCAATTTTTAGTCCCATTTTCGGAACCGTTATCGACAAAATAGGCGCCAAAAAACCCTTCGCGTTTGGACTAATACTTTACGGTATCGCTGGCACTTCAGGCCTTTTCGTTACAGACATAACAACCATGATAATTGGCCGAGCTCTTCTTGGCATTGCTGTAGCTGCGATAGCAAATCCACTTATAATATTGATTCTGAACGCCTTCAAAGGCGAAGAATGCAGTAAAATCATGGGCTGGCAAGCTAGTACAGCTTCAATTGGAGGAATAATTTGGCCGCTTTTAGGAGGCGCATTGGGGGTATTAGCTTGGAATTTACCATTCGGAATCTATTTGACAGGGATCCCAATAGGTCTACTTGCATGGCTCATCATACCAGACGTCTCTGACAAAAGAAAACTCGAAACCCAAACCAAAGATAACATTTCAGTGATCCAGACAGTTAAACAGAGACCATTCATCTTTGCAGTTTATGGTTTGGGTTTATGGATGATGGTCTTACTATACACCAATGTAACATTCATCCCTCAGCTTTTAGCTAGGACCTTTGCTATCAACAATAGTTTAATCATAAGCTTATTTATTGGCGTCATGGGACTTGCCGCAGCAATAAGCGCTCTTATGTATAAAAAAATAAAATCCAAATTCTCATATAACGTTATTGCATTTGTTGGGCTCGCCATATGGACTTTTGGTTTGATCCTGCTATCTCAAGATATTAGCATATTAATCGTGTTAGTCATGATGGTGCTATTTGGGGTAGGTCAAGGAATGGTTATGCCTACCCTAAATCTTTGGGTGGGTGAACTAACCAAAATATGTGTCCGAGGCAGAATGATATCCTACCTTACAACATTCCTTTTTATTGGCCAGTTTTTGCCGCCCATCATTTTTAACCCAATATTCTCGGCGCTTAGCTTCAATGGGGTATTCTTAATCGCGGGAATAACAAGTGCAACCTTGACAGTATTATTCCTTACAAACTGGAGAAAAAATACAACAAAAAGATGACCACCAATGGTCTAAGTCCAGAAGTACTCAAAGACTCAATTAACTATCTATAGAAACTTCACGTTTTCAGTTCAAATTCAAGTAATAGGTACCTTGAGAAACAAAATTCTAATATTAATCAATGTTGTCTCTTATCAAACACCCGTGGGCCGGTCGTCTAGCCTGGTTAGGACGTTGGCTTTACGAGCCAAAGGTCGCCGGTTCAAGTCCGGCTCGGCCCACTTCCTAATGCTAATTTGGCATCTAAGAGTTATTTTTCCCATTTTACATCATTCCACAAGATTTTCACCATAACACAAATAGGCAAAACTGCAACATAACTTGTAAAGAAGGTGGAAACATCTTGTCAAACTTGGCAAATAGCTGTGAATATTTAACAAGCGATAAATTATGTCTAGCTGTTTCTGAGAGCGAAAAAGCAAAGGCTGCTAGGCAAGTTCGATGCAAAAATAGCGAGAAAGCAACATGTTGCTACCTTTGTATGTTAGTGTTCGATTGCCCTAATCCCTGCCAATTTCTAGGAAATGTTAACAATGAATCCCAACAAGTTGCCAATGAAAAAGTTGAAATCAAAAGCGCATCTGCCAGAAATGAAAAAACCGAAGGAGATCAAGGCAAAAATTCCACGGTTGCTTTTTGTACTCTATGCAATATGGAGATGTCTCAGGCTAGAACCAAATTTAGAATCGATGGATGGGAAGGACCCAATCAAAAACTATCTGACGATGACACAAAAAAACTAGGTGAGGAAGTATTGTCTGCAATCGTTTTTCTTTGCCCAAAATGTGGGAAAATAGAATTTAGATCCGATGGAAAACGAGGCGAGTGATAAAAATTAACATGCTTGTTTAGCAGGATTACATTGCATTGCGGGTATCTAAATAAATTGAACTTCAAATGGCTTGTATTAATAGTGGATTGATTTTCGCATAGTAGATGAGGAGATAGCAATGGAACATCATATTGGTCATCATGTTGACCGTGTCAAGTTCTTAATGTCCGAAGAAAGACAACAATGGCATAGTCCCGAAACCGTTCTAAAAGAGATAGAAATTACTAAAGGAATGACCATAGCAGATCTGGGTTCAGGACCTGGCTTCTTTACTATACCAATAGCTCAAATAACAGGAGAAAAAGGCCTCGTATATGCCGTTGACAGCAACCAGAAGATGCTAAATGGTTTAAAAGAAAATATCGCCAAGTCAGATTTAAACCCCAAAATCATAAAAATAGTAAAGAACGATGTGTGCCATACAGAAATTTCTAAAGAATCTGTCGATATTATCCTATTCGCCAACGTCCTACATGAGGTCGAGGACAAAAAAGCGTTCTTCCGAGAAGTTAGACGCATATCTAAACCCACATCTTACATTGTCGATGTAGACTGGAAGAAGATCCAAACAGAATATGGGCCACCATTCAAAGGCCGCCTCTCAGAAGATGAAGCCACCCGGGTTCTTGCAGAAAACGGCTTCTCTGTAATTAAGCAAGTTGAAGCAGGACCATATCATTATGAGTTGATCTGTATTCCAACAGTTAACTGTCAAAAGATTTAGCCTCAAATTTGAACAACAGCTTCAATCTAGCCGGTACTGAGTGCTTTTCATTGAAGAAACCGCAGAATTCCCCATTACAACATAAGTATGATAGAGATGGTGGGGTGAAGAAACCTTATATTCGATCCGTTGCAATAGGCTCGCATGGCAAACGAAAAAACCGGTCGACCAATTTTTTTTCCCAAGAAATTGGTTCTATATGGCAATGTAGCTCTTGCAGTTTGGATTGTTCTTGACGCAGCCGCTTTTCTTCTATATGACTTAATGATTGGTATAGTTTTTCTTATAGTTGAGCTAATCGCAATCTATGGTGTACTGCACCTTATTGGGTGCCTGCGTCCATGTTACAACTGCATTAAATGCACTCACGGCATGGGTCGCTTAGCAGCTTTATACTTTGGCAAACGCATTCTCAAAGACTACAAATACAGCTACAAACTGCCCACTGCAATATTCTTCACACTGTTTATCGGGGCATTTCCAGCCGCATTCGCCTTTTACTCTGCAGCCCAAGATTTCACAATCATCAAAGCAGCGCTTTTTGTGGTTCTTTTGGCACTCACAATATTCAGTGGATTAACGTGGCGAACCAAAAAACGGTGAACCTCTGATTTATTATTCCAGACGAAAACCTAAAACAAACCTGATTCACATTCTGAGTCCCTTCTTTTAATAAAATTAATCATTCAAAAAACGAAAATTCGAAAAGCCTATGAACTTCAAAAACAAATTAGACTTAGAAGGAAACATCATTGATAACGAAAATTCTTGTGCCAGTAGACGGGTCCAAGCCTTCAGAAAAAGCCCTAGATTACGCTCTTGAAATTGCTGAAAAGTTTTCTGCATCTATTCTAATCCTCAACGTTTTTCAACGCCCCCCTGAATACGACTATCAACCAAACATGTTTTTCCCAGTTACAGCGGCTGGCTATCCTCAAGAACCGATGGGAAACCAACCAAATGCTGCATCCTTTGTCAACGACCTTCGAAAAACACACGAAACAATTCTATCCAACGCAGCTAAGAGAGCTCTTAAGCTAAAACCTGATCTCAAAATCTACACGGAACTTAAAGACGGAAAAATATCTTCTCAGATACTTGAAACTGCAACAGACGGCAAATTTGATCTAATAGTTGTGGGTCACAGAGGAGATGGTGCAATTAACGAATTCTTTCTCGGTAGCTCAAGCGAAAGAATCGCCCATCAAGCAAAATGCGCTGTGTTAATCGTCAAATAAACTGGTGCCTTAACTTTTTGTAACAGCCGAAATCAAAAAATTCTTCTTTTTACCTGAAGATCTGCTACTAGAAACTGCTTTAAGGTGCAATCCTCCTACTTTCTAACTGGTGTAGTTGTTTTGAAGAAATACGATTTAATTGTCATTGGAACAGGTTCAGGTATGGAGCTAGCCAACGCTTTTTTACAAGGTAATCATAATGCGAAAATCGCAGTAGTCGACAAAGACGAACCTGGAGGAATCTGCCTAACCAAAGGCTGCATCCCATCAAAACTACTAATTTACCCTGCTGATGTAGTTAGAATCATTCAGAAAGCCAAAGAATTCGGAATCCATGTCGAGATCAAAAAGGTAGACTCAGAATATGTCTTAGAAAGAATGCGATCTCTTATAAACAAAGACATAAACATGATCAGAAACGGGCTAAATCAAACTGAAAACGTAGATTACTACAATACAACAGCTGAATTCGTCTCCCCCTATACTCTAAAAGTTGGTCATGAAACCATAACCTCTAAAATGTTTTTCCTTTCAATAGGTTCACGACCATCAATCCCGAACATGGAAGGATTGGAGGAGACCGGCTACCTGACAAGCGACAACATACTCAAACTAAAACACCTTCCAAACAGCATCATTATAATAGGAGGGGGTTACATTGCAGCCGAATACGGACATTTCTTATCTGGAATGGGTTGCCAAGTCACAATAATTGGAAGAAACAAACAATTTATCCCGGAAGAAGAACCAGAAATTTCCTCACTGGTTAAAAGAGAACTTCAAAAAAGGGTAACCATACTAACTGGTCACGATGTACGAAAAACCCAAAAGACCTCCGACGGTAGAAAGAAGATAACCGCAATAAACACAGAAAACAAGAAAGAGACCGAAATAGTTGCAGACGAGCTTTTCATAGCCGTGGGACGCAAATCAAATGCAGATCTTTTGCATCCTGATAAAGCAGGAATCAAAACCGATGAAAAAGGTTTCATTATTGTGAATGAATTTCTCGAAACTACCCAGCCAAATATCTGGGCTATGGGTGATGCAAACGGAAAATATATGTTCAAACACGTTGCAAACTATGAATCACAAATAGTATACTACAATGCCATCCTCAAGAACAAAACATCAATTGACTATCACGCTGTTCCACATGCTGTCTTTACCGAACCGGAAATCGCCAGTGTAGGTTTTAAACAGTCCGAGGCTATCGAAAAATACGGAAAAGATAATGTATTAATCGGCCTCCACAAGTATGCAGATACTGCTAAAGGCGAAGCAATGGCGTTAAAAGACGAGTTCGTAAAAGTTCTTTTAGAAAGAAACACAGGAAAAATCCTCGGTGCACACATCATTGGTCCTCAAGCTTCAGTGTTAATTCAAGAGATAATTAATTTAATGTATACAACTAACCAGAGTTCAGAACCGCTCAACAATGCGATGCACATTCACCCCTCATTAAGCGAGGTTGTTTCAAATGCATTCCATTCCCTGATGACCACAGAACAATACCACCACGTACTTCAAGAACACATGAACCTATAGGCTAAGCAAGTTAAATCAGCAATTCTAACTTACTTACCAAAACATCCGGCATAATCTATTGCTTCTTTTATCATTTTAAAATCCAGACTTCTACTCAGAAGTTGAAACTTGCAAGTGTGAAAAAACCACTTGCCTCTTTTTAAGAAACAGACTTCCAGAAAATGAAAAAGGTTACGAAATATTTGGGTTTTTATTCTTGCCTATGCCATACCAGAAGAACACTTTAACAACAACTACTGTGAGAACGGCAGCAATTATGCGTGCTAAAACAGTCAGGGCAAATCCAACTGTGCCAGTTACCACATTTGCCGTAGACATTTGGAATATGGTAAAGAGTACCACGCCTCCAATTGAGGCAGATACAACGCCGGAAATTAACAATCTTCTGAAGTTGTCTGACCGCTTGTTCAATGCACCAGCCATGTAGCCGATTAACATTGGGCTAAGTATATACGCCATCAAAACTGTACCAGAACCTGAGATTCCGTGGAAACTGTTCGCCCAGTACAATGCGTAGAATGTACCCATTAGGAAGCCTGAAGACCCGCCTGCCCATTGGTTCCACAGCAAGCCAAGGGCTAAAGGAACACCGACTATGACTACAAGTTCCAGTATTTCCATCGTTAGTCCAAAAACGATTCCAACGCCTCCACCGACAATCGACTGAAGTTTTGAAATTAATACAATCACGAAAACTGCTACTACGGGGAGAATTATTCCAAAGATAATGTCGTTCTTTGTCCATTTTTTCCAATCGAGACTCATTACAGACACCTGTCAAAACCAAATTTTACATCGATTTCTCGATAGTCGCCTTTAATGGCTGAAACTTTTACGCTTACAATGGTGTTGGCTGCTTTTTTAACTTCATCTTCTGTCATTTTTGCCATTTTAATAGCTTCTTTCAATGTAGATTCACTTATTATGTATTCAAGCGGGTAAGTTTTTTCTTCTAATACTTTAATTTCGCTAAATCCTGCTTTTCGGATTAACTCGAGGTATTTGTCTTTAAGCACGGCTCCAGATATGCATCCAGCGTAGGCTTCAACATTATTTTGAATAGATGTAGGCAACGCATTCAAGAGAACAATATCCGAAACCATCAATCGCCCCTTTGGAGCAAGAACTCTGAAAGCTTCTTCAAAAACTCGCTTCTTATTCGGTGCCAAGTTGATCACACAGTTTGAGATTATGACATCAACCGAGTTGTCAGCTGCAGGCAGATTTTCGATTTCTCCAAGTCGAAACTCAACGTTTGCAAACTTTCCTTTTTTAGCATTAGCTCTAGCTTTGTCGAGCATTTCAGGTGTCATATCTACGCCTATTATTTTGCCTTTTTCGCCAACTTTCTTAGCAGCTAAGAAACAATCAAACCCTGCTCCTGAACCCAAATCAAGAACTCTCTCACCCTCTTTCAAAGACGCCAAAGCAGTAGGATTACCACAACCCAAGCCAAGATTGGACCCTTCCGGCACGGCATTGATCTCTTCTTGGCTATAACCGATCATTTTACTAACTTGCTCGCTTGAAGATGCTGAGCAACAGCTCATACTTGAAGCGCAGCAAGAACCATTGGTCTTTGCAACTTTCGCGTAGCGGTTTCTAACAAGTTTTTTAACTTTATCTTCTTTCATAACTTACTTCTCCTGTTTTGTTACTGCATTAAGCAATGGACCAAGTGTCTCGGTAACGGCGCTCTGCAATTTTTCAGCTTTTAACATCATTATGCAGCAGATTTCCCCTTCTTTTTCGCAAGTCACAACTGCTATTTTATCGTTTGGCTTAAAGTTTGCTTTTTCACGTAAATCCTTGGGAAGAACAATTTGCCCTTTCGCATCCATCGATATAACTGCATCAATTTTGCAGGTATCGCCAACACAACTACTCACGTTATCGCCTTAATTCTTGGATGGGGCTCTTAATACTTAAACTTTGCTGATTTATCAGAAAAATCTGAATTAACATAAATATCTTAAATTATTGCCATGTCACCGAATTAACCAACTGAACTCACCAAACTATAGTATATCAGAAGATGTAATTGGTCATCAATGTATGAGAATTCGAGCTACTCGGTTTCCTACAGCAATCTAATAAGGCAAAAGAGCGCATCATAGTTTAGAACAAATATGTTTAAAGTTCTATTTATTGAACCGCCTAAAGAAATATGGTTCGTGATGGGTGAATATCTCCCTCCACCATATGGAATAATACAGCTCGCCGCATACTTGGAAAAACAGGTTGCAGATGTGCAGGTGGAAGTCTTGGATTGTAACGCTGAAAAGGTGGATTGGGCACAGATGGAACAACGCATTGCATCATCCAATCCTGATATTGTTTGTTCAAGCTCTTTGGCAACCTGCAACACCTATTCAGTGGCTAAAACTCTCGAAACAGCTAAGCGAGTAGATCCAAACATACTAACTGTAACAGGTGGTCAACACTTTACTGCCACAGCAAAGGAAAGCTTAGAAAATTACCCGGAAATAGACATGATAGTTAGAGGTGAAGGGGAGCAAACTCTAACCGAACTAGTGAAGTGCTCAATTGCAAAAAAGCCTTTTTTGGAAATCATGGGTCTATCTCTTAGAAAAAACGGGCAAGTCGTTCACAATTCACCAAGACCTTTGATTGAAAACTTGGATGATCTTCCTTTTCCCGGTTATCATTTGGTTAAGGATTTAATGAGTAAATATCATTTTTCAGCCATGGCTGCCGACAACTCGCCCTATGCCCTAGTTGAAGGTTCCCGCGGTTGTTCTCATGAGTGTACCTTTTGTACTCAATGGAGACATTGGCAAGCATGTTGGAGAGTAAAATCTTCCGAAAGAATCGCAGACGAGATAAAATACTGCAATGAAACATTTGGCAGCAAATTCATCTGGCTCACAGATGACAACTTTGGTGCCGGCAATCGACCAAAAGAGATAGCTGAAGCGATCCTCAAGCGGGAGTTACCTAATGATGTAGCTTGGTTTGTTCAAGCTAGATGCGATGACATTATTCGAAACAAGGAGGTTTTGCCAAAACTAAAAGATTCAGGGCTTAGTTGGGTTCTTCTCGGAGTTGAAAACTCGAACCCTTCAACGCTTGACGCGTTCAAAAAGGGCATTACTCCACAGGATGCCAAGACAGCTGTTAAACTCTTGAAAGATAATGGCATTTTTGCTCATGCAATGATGATAATTGGTCAACGAAAAGACACCCGCGAATCAATCGGGCATTTAAAAGAGTATGCCAACGAGTTGGATCCGGATTTTATAATGTTTGGGATATTAACACCTTTTCCGGGAACAGAAATCTACGAAGAAGCTAACCGTAATGGCTGGATAATGGACAAGAATTGGTCACACTATGACATGATTCACGCGATTATGCCAACGGAAACTCTGTCAGTTAATGAAGTTCAAGAACAGCTCTATGGCTGCTACCGTGACTTCTACGGATCATGGAGCAGACGGTTCGGGGGAATCTTATCCAAAAACGTGCTAAAACGAAAAGTCTTTTGGCAAATGCTCCGAAGCGGTGTGATGGGCAAGGTGAAATCCTTATAGACGACAAGATGAACCAAAATAACTTTTGGGCGTTTTTCCCATCTTTGTTTTTTGTACTCTCACTTGTTGGTCTTGCCATAGTTCCTCTTCTAATTATGGACCCTAACCTAAATCAGATTCAGTTCGTAGGACAACGCAGCCTAATCGGTGCATTGTTCTGCACAATATGCGTCGCGGGAGTTGTTGCCGTATTTTATCCACGTAAATGCAGAGGACTGTTTCAACATGCCCCAAATCCGCCTGCCAAAACTGGTGCCCTCTCAAATCATTTGCGGATTGAAGGCCATCACCCTGATTGCCAGAACTTCTCAAAGAATAGGATAAAAGTTAGAGGGAAAAATTTTTGTGCGGCATGCACCGGTTTACTTATTGGAACTATAATCTCTCTGCTCGGAGCTATCTTCTACTTTTTTGGTGGTTTGAATATTGTCTCAGGAGGTATTTGGATAGTACTGTTGGGAGAGATTGGGCTGGGATTAGGGCTAATCCAGACTAAGGTCGCTGGATCCGTCAAGGCATTTCTGAATGCTGTTTTTGTTATCAGCTCATTTGCAACTCTAGCAATGGTTGATGAAATGGGAAAAAATCTTTTTTTAGATCTCTATGTTCTAGGTTTAATCTTGTATCTTCTGTGGTTTAGGATTTCGCTTTCTGAATGGAATAACACGCGGACTTGTCGCAACTGCCAGAGGTGCTTTCAGTAACGGCGGGGTCTTCTTCGTCTTCCAAAGAGCGCGCCTAAGAGAATAAGCACGCCAAAGATGATTATGATAAGCGGCCAAATGTAAGACCAAAAGTTGCCAAGGTCGAAAAGCAAAGATAAGCCTACAAATATTATTATTATTCCGAAGATTAAGCCGACTATCATGCCGCCGTTGGGCAAGCCAAAGCATTCGTTTTCTACTCGTTTATAGTGTTCCCTGTCGCTTCCAGGATACTGTTGACCCACTGTGTATAATGGAGCGCCACAGTTAGAGCATATCTTTTCCGTGTCTGGGTTTTGAGTGCCACATCTACTGCAATAGACCATGTAATAATCTCTCGAATTAATTTAATCATGATTAAGTTTTAAGATTTGCGGTCGTTTAGTAATTGAAAATATAATTATCAGTTTTTAACATGACTTTCTTACAACACAGATTCATTTTTTCCCTATTATTCCATATACCTTCGTTTTTGTCAAGGACTTTGTCGTTTCGGGAGAAAGAGCGCAACTGGAAAGGAAGGAGAAGCAGAAAAAGTTAAGAAAATCAAAAATGAGATTTTAATTCATGCAACATTATTAATATCAGAAAAGGCTTACTTTTATTGTGTGAGCACCTTGCTCTTTGGACATAAAAACAGACTCCAAATAGACTTAGGCGATTTACAGACTGAAAAAGAACGCTTGTCCGGCTTTCTGCATTCAAACTTAACTGTTTCCGTTGACTCAGGCAGAGACAAGCTTGTTGTGGATTCAGAGGAGGAGCTGTCTGTGTTGGAATTGCAGCGGGTTGTCGCAAAATATGTTCGCCGCCATAACTTAAGCAGAACTCACTGGGTCTCAGTCGAAGATAAAACCGTAAAGATCAATCGGTTCAAGGGCTCTGAGAAGAAAAAAGAGAAACATAACAAAAGCAAACCTCATCAAAACATCGCTCAAAGCTGGGGACTCTAAGGCAAATTCTCAGATACATTCAGTTAATAGTTGGTCAAAAACAAAGATGGTTAGTGTATTGATATTTTTGAGATTATAGTTCAAATATGACCCTGTCACACCTGTGAGGATAAAAAAGAAAATTTTTAACTATTTAGCGATGTCTTCTCAAGACCATTGCAGCAACCGCAATTATAACCAGCAATACGACAACCGCGATTATGTAGTAAGTTATACTAGGTATTCCTTCGTTGGTGTTTCCGCCACTATTTCCTCCAATTGCATAGAAGATGCCGTCGTAATCGCCGAAGTATACCACGCCGTCAGCGACTGCGGGTGAACTGTAAATGTTGCCATTAGTTTGGAAGCTCCAAATCAAGTTGCCTGTATCCGCGGTTAGAGCGTAGGTGGTGTTGCCTAAGGTCGACGTGACGTAAACGGTGTTGCCGATAATTGCTGGACCCGTAGTTAAACCCTCATCCATAGTATAGGTCCACTTTTCTGCACCTGTATTAGCTTCAAGTGCATAGACTTTTTTGTCAAATGCGCCGCCAGTGTAAACAATGCCATTAGCATATGCAGGGGAAGCTTGGACACATTGGTCATAGCCCGTATAGACTTTCCAGACTAATGCTCCTGTATCAGCGGTTAGAGCATAAGTGTTGTTATCAAAGCTGCCGACATAGACATTTCCATCTGCAACAACTGGGCAAGATGCAACTACACTATCAGTGGTGTAATTCCATTTCAAAGCACCCGTCATAGCGTCAAGCGCGTAGATATTGTGATCATATGATCCAAAATAGACAACTCCGTTGCTAACTGCTGGACCAGACGTTACGTAACCACCCGTAGAATAGTTCCAAATCGGCATTCCAAGAGCATCGTCGAAAGCATATAATTTGCCATCGTTTGAACCAGCGTACAATATACCGTTTGAGACAGTTGGGATTCCTTCAGCTTGGTCATCTGTTATACATTTCCAAATGTAAGCGCCGTTGGTAGCATTCAAAGCATATATTGCGTGGTCATCAGAGCCGAAAAACACCATGCCGTCGGCAACTGCCGGAGAAGTGTAAATTTTAGCGTTAACTGAATAATTCCAGATTTTTGAGCCGTCTGCCGCATTTACCGCGATAATGTTATTGTTCGAGACATCGAAATAACCTGCATCTGACGAAGTAAAGTAAACTACGCTGTTCACAATTGCTGGAGATGAAAGTACCCATCCGTTTGTATCATAAGTCCATAGAGTCTGATTTGTGATTGGACCATCTGCATTGACGTAACCTGTATGTGCTGGGTCCCGGTGAAACATAGGCCAGGAATCAGCATCTTGAGCGCTAACCGTAATAGAAACTGCTGCAATTGAAGAGATAAAAAGCAAAGCTAAAACTATTGATCCATAAAATTTCTTCACAATAATCTACCTTATTGTCTAGTAACAAAACTGCTTTTTTTTACTTAACTGTTTCCCCTAACCTCTAAGGGCTTCTGAGGAATTGTTCTAAAAATTAGACAAACTGTTCGAAGGCTTGGTGCTAAATATCAAATAACACTCTACCTTTACCAACGAAAAAGATGAGTAAAATGAGAAAAACAAACTCAATAATAACTCTAATAATATTATCATCAGTTCTTCTAAGCGGGGTTTGCTTCTCATTAATTGCAGCACAAGATGACCAAACAGTTCCAGAGTTTCCAACTGCTCCTAACCAGACTCAAATCAATCTCCCAGGAGAAGATTCAGAATTGATTGGCTATGAAATCACCTTTGAAAGCAATCTGCCTCTTGTGGCGGCTTCAATAGTTCTAGCAATAATTGTCGGAGTTCTGAGCGTAATTGTTTGTTTTATCAAATTCAATGATAGCCGAAAATAACTTCATCCTTTTTTAGTTGTTGGCAGCTAGCAGTCACATATTTTTAATAACGATCCCAACGGCATCATATCAATAGCAGCCAATTTTGATTTGGAGGTGAAATATGTGTCTAAAAGTGACGAATTTAACCTTAAAAGAACTGCGCCGCGAGTTACTGTTCCAGAACCTGAAATGACTAGTGACAAGAAGTACAGGTGCCCACTAGATCAAGAAGTGTATGATAACCGCGAAGACTATAACGCTCACTGTCGAGAAGAACACGACGTCTTATAAGATATTAATTGTTCCGCTTGTGGCGAGTTGTTGTTGCTTCGACTTCTAATGCTCCCATAAGCCGTATCATACAATATTTTTTCTTTCTCTTTTTGCTTTAACATCTATAGAGTTAAAAATTCAGCACTTCTCTTAGCATTAAAAACAGTAAATACAGAATACCGCATGTACCTGCCCATTACAGGAATCAATCCCACAGCTTGAGTTCCAAGTTTACAAGTTAACGCTTGAACAAACAAACCTAACTCCTCTACATTAATGACGTCCCGATTCAACCTAGTCCGCTCCAGAACTAACGCAACACTTTCTTTCGAAGCGCCCAAAATTACAAGTCTATCCAATAGTGACATCTGCCATCTACCAAGCCTCTCAGCCTCACCCGCTGACAATTCAGCTTCCACAAACTCTTCTCCGATGTTTGATTGGATCAATTGCACCCCAATGGGCAAACCTTCAACCAAGCTAAAGACTTCCGCGATTCTCTTCAAATCCGCAATTTTGTTGTGCAAAAGTTGGGCTTGAAGTTTCACGACAGGTATGGTTGCTTGAATAACTCTTGGCTCAAAAACACCAATATCAACTTTAAGTTCCTGTTTGTTTGAGTCAACTTTAGAAATGTACCCTGTTAGAACACCTTGGTTTTTTGCGTTTTCAAGACTGACGGGGCATGTGCCGATTTTTTTGTTAATGTAACTTGTGGCTATAACTTCATCTTCGCCAGACAACTCGACTTGAACCCAGCGATTTCCAGTGTTTCCTAAAACTTTAGTTTCAACATCTAACTCTTCAAATTCAGACTTTAGCAAGTTATCTATCTGCTTTAGTTGTCCACCATGAAAAGTTTTTACCAAAAGAGTTAGAGTTGTCATTGTTCTTTACCTAATAGTCTTGTAATTTCATCATGTAGGTTTCTAACTCTTTCTGCAGCTTCAGGTTTATTCTTGTCTTGGAGCCGTTTAATTTCTATTTCGATTGGAACTTTCTTGCCTTTGTCAATACGCTTGTCAGCGTAAGCAACAATTTTTTCTTCCAAAGTCTGAGGAACATAACTATCTTCAGGCCAACCCATTTCTTTAGCCTCTTCTTCGGTTACACCTGCACCAACATGCCGCTTTATTATGTTAACCAAGGGTTCAGGCAAATTCAAGGATTTCGCTATTTGTGAACCAACAACAGAATGATCAACACCATGACTCTCTGAACGTCCAATATCATGAAGAATAGCTCCTACTTCAACAAGTTGACTGTCAATCTCCAAGCCCCTCTTTCGAAGTTGATTCGCTAATTCTAGTGCTAACTCCGAAACGGCCAAGCAGTGGCTGATAATCTGAGGTGGACATTTGGTTTTTTGGAGAAGTTGCACTGCTTGCTCCCTTGACGGAAGCCAATTATTCACCTAGTTCCTTCCTGAGCACTTCAACTTTTTCAGACAGTTTATCTATCATTTTTTCATTGCCAAAATGAACAAGAGGCTCGCCGCAACCAGAACAGTGAAAAACCAACTCCACTGCGTCTTCGAAGGGTACCCGTTTACACTCTTGATTTCCACAGAAGTAGAAGTCATGGTTTTTCTCATAGTCTAAACGTACGCTGAGTTTTTCCAGAACTCGTCTCTTTTGACTAAGGATGAAACCTTCCAGTTGATCTGGTTGGAGTTTCCAGTGAAAAATGAACCAGCCTGTTTTAGGGTCACGAGTACGTCTAAGGCTTACAAGAGAATGGTCGTATAGTTTATAGAGAATTTTACGTACAGAATTGAGCCGGATGCCTGTTTTGTTAGCAATTTCATCATCCGTTATCTCTTCCACACTTTTTAAATGCTCGATAAGTATAACAGCATCTTCTTCACCCAAAGCTGTGGCTACTTTCATTAAAGTTGCATCATCAATAGTAGATAACATGCTCTAAAGTCCCTTTTAATACCATAATATTGCATCTATCTGCAATAAAACTCTTCTTACACCTCTAAGGAGAATCAACGTTAGATTTAATTTCCTTACCCCTAACTTTAGGAACAACCTCTATTTTTGCCTTGTCAAATTGTTTGCCAAGCTCTTTTCCTTCAAAGTAGCGGTCCAAAAAAACTGCCATTGCAGCACACTCTGAATGAGGCTGATTTCCAACGGCCACGTTAAAGTCAGAGACTTCCTGTGAGTAGAATTCGCCAGGCACTTTCTGACTCCCCACAAGTAACATCACATTTTTTTTGGTGCACTTAATTTTGCTCATGACATCGCTTGTTTGGATATTCTCACCATAAGCAGTCAAATGCACCACCACGCCACCACTACGTTTCCATTCGTGTACAGCCTTTTTCCAAGCTGTTCCCATCTCAAAATGAAAATTTCCTCCCCACGCCCTCGTAATCTTTGCTACAGTTTCTCGTATGTGTGAATCTTCAACGTCTGCCAAGATAAAGCCTGATGCGCAAAGCGCTCTGGCTGTTAAAGCAACATGAGTAGTTAATCTAACGTCTCTTTGTGGCCTGTGGCCCCATCGCAATATCACGATTTCGGGCTGGTTATTCTGGATTTGGACTGGTTTGGAATTTTCCATTGAGGTCTTTCACTTTTTTTCTTATTTGATCAGCAACTGCAGGAATAGCTTCAAAGAGAATTTCAACGGAGTCGTTAGTGTAGTTTTCTTTATGTATGTCTGTTTTTTGATGAACCCAAGAAATGAAAGGCATTATGTTACCTGATAATGGAACAGAAAACTGCGCTCGCACATAATTTTCCAAAATTCGCAGAACGTGTTTTCTTAGATCATCAAGATTGGTTTCATATTTAGCCGACAACAGAATTGGGTTTTTAACCTTGTCCTTGAGCGCTTCTATCTTCTGGTCTCTTTCTTCAGGTTTTATTAAATCAATCTTATTTAATGCCGTTATAGTCGGAATGCTAGAAGCATCTAAAAGATCAATTGTTTCTAAACACACATTGTTTTTCATTTCTATTGTTTCAATAGGCTCACTTAAGTCAACAACAATGATTATCAAATCTGAAAAGATCGTTTCTTCTAAAGTGGAATGGAACGCGTCAATCAACCCAAGGGGCAATCGGTCAATAAAACCCACAGTGTCAGTTATTAGGAACTTGCGGTTTGAAATCTCAATCATCCTTGTCTGGGTCGAGAGCGTCGTGAAAAGTTGTCTGTCAACCCTTGCCGTTTCCTTTGTTAATGAGTTAAAGAGCGTGCTTTTTCCCGAGCTGGTATAACCTGCAAGTGAAATCGTTAAAAATCCCAATTCCGTTCGTCTTTCCCGTTGGAGCACTCTTTTCTTTCGGATTGCAGCGAGTTTTTTTATTATGGTTTGAACTTGAAGCTTAATTGCATCTTTATAAACATCCGCCTCGTAGACGCCTAAACCCATAAATCCCGGTTGCTCGCTGCCTTTGGATAACCGCACTTTTTCTCGAGCATGTTTAAGCTCGTTGCGTAAAGTAGCTAGTTGAATCTGCAATTGGGCCTCAGTTGTAGTGGCACGTTTGTTAAATAGCTCCAAAATAAGTTGAAAACGGTCGATAACTTCAACCTTTGTAGCTTTAGCTAAATTATAAATTTGCAATGTGCGTAAGTTATTGTCGAAAATTACTTTTTCAGCGCCAGTTTCTTCAACCAGCTTACACAACTCTTCAACTTTTCCCGCTCCGATTTGATAACGTGAATCTGGCGGTCTAGTCTGCTCTAAAGTGCCTACAACAATGTAGCCTGCGGATTGTGCTAAACTCTTTAGTTCCGGTAAACTTGATTCTTCACGATTAAGTCGACGTTGAGCTATGATCGCTTTCGTTTAGCGGGTGCCTCCTCCTTGTCTTTCTGCCCTATTTCGATGAGGTCCCCCAAAGTTAATTCTTGACTAGAAGTCTTAGGAATCACACCCGTCTTTTCAGGTGTGATAGGAACAAGCAACTTGATTTTCAGGGCATGCTCAAGTTTTGTCGCCAACAAATTGTTCGGAGCCATCTTTCTAGACTCAATATGCTTGAGCACAGAGGCTTTTTCGTTTATTTTCTTTCCCAAATCTTCATGGCTAAGCGAGAGTTTCTCTCTTGTAGCTCTGATTAGATTGGGGTAACCGTCAACGAGTTCTTGATTAATTTCCACTCTTGCAATTATGGGTCTTTTCTGAACCACTGGACGTGGTGACACAATTCTTGATGTTGCTTTGGGAGTAGGCAAGTTGGGTTCTTCATGCGCAATTACTTTTCCATGCTTAGAGCATTCGATACATACCGTTAGTTTTGCCCCTTCAATTATGGCACGTACTGGTTCAGAATGTATTTTACGTCCGCAAACTTCACATCTCAAAGTAAACGTCCCCTTTTCACTGTCTTTATAATCTTGTTATGTTTATACTTGTCGAAACAACAGTGGCGATTGTATGGAAAACCAATTAGGCAAAGTCAGAAGCATAACAGATTACCAATTCGGTAAAGGCGTAGGAGTCAAACTATTTCCAGATGCCATCGAAATCCAGCGATCTCCAAGAACAGGTAGAATACGTTATATCAACTTAGACGGTCAACGACTAGCAACTTTGCGCCCCACAGACGGCTTGCTTTCCCTGAGTATCAACGCCGCAAAATTCATGGTTGAAAATACGCCTCAAGCAAAATGCTTTGTTACAGTTCAAAACGCCGTCTCAAAATATATTGCGGCAGGCGGAGACGTTTTTGCTGTTCACGTCGTTAAAGTCGACCCCGAAGTGAGAGCCAAAGATGAAGTAATTGCAGTAGATGAGGACAAAAAAGTTTTAGCCGTTGGACGTACCGTGCTCTCAAGTGCTGAAATGTTGGCTTTCAAAACCGGAGTTGCTGTTAAAGTTAGACACGGCTGCAAGGAAAGTTAAATATATCAAGTTCCAACGTGAATACTCTGTTGAGTTGATAACGTATGCATAGGCACATGAATCCGCGCGAACAGAAACGTTTGATGCAACGTATGGGTATGAATATGGACTCTGTCTCAGATGTCCAACAAGTTATCATCAGAACACCAACAAAAGACATAGTTATAGACGAACCTGAGGTGGCAATTTTGCAGGTTCAGGGACAAAAAATGTACCAAGTAATCGGCGGACAAGTCTCAGAGCAAGCTCCCTCACAACAGGGTAGATCAGTAGCTGCAAAGCCAGTCTTCTCTGAAGAAGATGTTCAATTGGTAGCTGACCAGACTGGCAAGAGTTTGCAAAAAGCAAAAGAAGCATTAGAAGAGTGCGGTGGAGACCTGGCTAAAGCAATTATGCTTCTACAATCCTAAGTTTCAACTTCTAAGCCTATTTTTTTATAGTTTTCAGAAATGTTTTCTCTATTCAGTTAGATTACGTAAGTTTCTTGAATGGTTACTAAACCGTCGTCGCCAATAATCTGCTTTAAATCTGGAAGCAGTGGTTCAAGTTTTTCCTGTGTATCAACAACTTCAATTATCAGAGGCATGTTTACCGTTACTCCTTCAATGTGCATGGTGGATTTTCCACGTTTGCCAAACCCGTTTACTCCTGTCCAAACAGTTGCACCTTCAATATGTGCTTTGATAAGACAATCCATAATTAAGTTCTGAAGGCGTTTGCCTCCTAGTTCATCGTTTCTTTTTATTCGAATAGTTAGGTCCCACATTTTTTGCCTCAACGTATTAGCCTCTCTAAGATTACATCGCCAGTTAGTCTGCCGCCAAATACAGCTCCCAAAGACAAACCGACATTAGCTAGTATATTGAGCGCAAGCAGACTAAAACGGTTACTATCAAATAAGTTGCTGGTTTCTAACGCGAAAGATGACATTGTGGTGAACGAGCCGCAGAACCCAACTGCTATCAGCAAAGTGTACTGGGGATTAAAGTTCAAACCAACAGACAACACCGAAAACAAGCCTAAAATAAAACTTCCGATGATGTTGACTGCTAAAACATTAACTGGCAAACCGTAGACTGCGATTGGCGACTCTACGAGTTTGTAACGTAGAAAAGCTCCAACTATCGCGCCGGCTGCCAAGAGACCAATCTCAATCCACTTCATTTACTTACCTTCCGTTTCTAGATAGGCATTATTAGCATGCTCTTGGCTGCGGTTCTGGCTGATGCCACGGCTAATGCCATAGCCAACAATCTGAGCTTAAAAAACGCATTAAAAACCTTATCTGCATAAAATCTAGCTACTCTATGTAAAACCAGCTCAAGTCTGCGCTTGCTAGGCGGTTATTTTCGGCGGTGGACGTACACCACGTCTTCCCAGTTTAATGCGAAGCGCTATTCGGTAGAGTTTTCGCAGTGACTTCACCAACTGCTCAACGGAAGGTGAAGAAGAGAATATAAGAGGTATCTGCTCGTACTCAGCTATGCTTATCGCCTCGGTATCCGGTTGGGTTTTATGAAAAACAATGATTTTAGGTTTGAGACTGCTGACCCGCACAATCATCATAGGTAAACACCCTGACTCAACATTGGTAAAAATTAACGCTCGCTCCGTAGTTGCGCCAAAAAGCTGAGCATAATCAGAACCCGAATACGTCTCCACTGCTTTTCTGCTATCAATTACTGTGTAACCATTGACTTCTTTAACGTATTTTTCTTTGCAAGCCAACACTTCACCGCCAATTGCTTTACAAAGATATTCCACTCGCACTGGGATCGGAAACTCGCGAAGATCCACAACAGCCATGCTTGGTGAACTGGTAAGTTTAGCAAATTCACGGATAAAGCGACTGCCCTTTTGCTCATCAATGTGAAGAAGCGAGAGCACAAAGCGCCTTATGAATTTGGCTCCAGGACTTTTTCTTCTGCCACTTTCATAGTCGCTTACAACTGAGGATGACAAGCCCATTGTTTCAGAGAGGTTCATCTGGGAGACAGCGAAGAGTTCACGCCACTTGCGCATGGTTGAGCCAGGTCTACCAGAGAGAATGATTTCTCCAGCGATTCTTCGCGCTAAAACTTCTCTAAGGCTTGGCGATACAGACATTTGTTGTGTCTTCCTGATTGTACCTTCCTTCAAAGTTGAGGTATAAAACTGTATCTCAGTTAACAAGTTCAGCTATTGTACATTTTGACTTGAAATCAGAGAATTAGAAAGCATTTTCAGAAGTGTAGCTCTTTGAGTAATAACAAAAGATAGGTTCAACTCTAAGCACTTAGGGCAAACTCAATCTGACCTAAATTGGAGGCAACAACCTGAGCTGTACCTATACTTGCAACTAAACAGCCAACCGTCAAGATTAAACTAACATAAGTTAGATGTTTAGGAGTATACCTTTTTGCTGCAAAATAAATTGCGGCCACTAAAACTCCAAGAATTGCTAAGGAACCAAACTTCCAAAGCATCAAGCCCCAATAACCGTAGCTTCCAAGGATAGGCATTGCATAAATTCCCACTTCAGCAAGCCCTAAGCCTAAGCCAATCTTTGTTGTTAAACCATCTAAAAACTGTGCTACAATAAGAAAGCCAAAAGAGTATGTGCACAACTTTGAACTGATAGTTGGTCTATTTACCACTTCTGCAATGTATCTAAGAAACATAGACATGTCTTCGCTTTCTCCTTTCCAATGTTGGAAGACTTTTTCAAGGATATCTTTGATATTTCCAATTTTGGAATATTCCCATTTCGGAATAATATCTGAGCAAAAAATTATAGTTATGTTGTTCCTTATTTCAGAAGAATTAGAAAACGACCAAAAAAATTCTAAAGCAAGTGATTAAAAAGCAATTTAATTCCAATGAATTGAATAAAGGTAGATAACTGAAATGGTTATCCAACCTGTGGATTTAGGTTTAAAACTCACCGTTTTTTAAGCCAAATTGAATTCCTCTAAAATCCGGTCCTGCAGGGCTGAATTTGGTTTATTAGGGAGTTTTTCCTAATAGAATAGCACCAAAACCCAAAAAACTGAAAAAAGGAGTGAAATACATGTCTGAAAAAGCTAGTGACGTTATTTTTGTTGGAAACAAACCCCCAATGAGCTATGTGCTCGCCATCATAACAGCATTCTCTTCCGGCGCCCAGAAAGAAATCACCCTAAAAGCAAGAGGCCAAGCAATAACCACAGCAGTTGACGTAGCAGAAATCACAAGAAGCCGCTTCATCAAAGAACTCAAAGTAGAGAAAATCGCAATCGGAACTGCCGAGATGCCACCAAGAGAAGGCGAAAACAGGTCCCGAATGGTTTCCACGATAGAAATTACTCTATCCAAAGCATAAACCATAGCTGGACAAAAATAAACTGGGAGTTTTAGCTCTCCATCCTTTTTACCACAAAAAATTATTGTTTACCTTCTAGATAAACAACAATTTTAGAGACAATTTCCATGAAAGCTTTTGCTGCTGAAGAGTCTTTGTGGGAAATAATAAAAGGCGCCCCTTTGTCGGAATCAGCGCTTACTTTAGGATCAATTGGGATGCTTCCTAAGAAAGGCACACCTTCTTCCTGTGCCATTTTCTTCCCTCCGCCTGAACTAAAAATCTCAATTTTCTCATTACAGTGCGGGCAGACAAATCCACTCATGTTTTCAACAACGCCGATAATAGGTAACTTTAGTCTTTGAGCAAAAGTTACTGCTTTCTTCACGATCGAACTAGATAAGTCCGAAGGCATCGTGACGATCACTACACCATCCAAGTCAGGCAATAACTGAGCTATGCTTAAAGGTTCGTCTCCTGTTCCAGGCGGCAAATCGATAAAAAGAAAATCAAGATCGCCCCAGACAATTTCACCTAAAAGTTGACGGATAGCCCTCATCTTAAGTGGTCCACGCCAAATAGTGGGCATCTGTTCAGCCATGAAAAAATCAATTGACATAACCTTCATTTTCAAGGGTCCATCAACAGGCAAAGCGCCCATGGCGGTTGACTGAACCTGACTTCCTTCCAACCCCAAAAGCCTAGGAACGCTAGGACCGTGTATATCCGCGTCTAAAATACCCACGCGATTTCCCTTAAGAGCGAAAGCAGTGGCTAGGTTAACGGTTATGGTGCTCTTTCCAACGCCACCCTTACCGCTGATAATGGCGATTTTATGTTTAATTTTACTCATTCTTTCTTTAAATTCTTCTTGTTCTTCGGCGGCTTGTTTTCGGTAAGCCTCTAATTGTGCTCTGTTTCTTTCTAAAGCCATAAAACATCAACCTATTGCTGTTTTAAAGGTTGATTCTAAGTAAACTAAAATAGTTTACGCTTAACGCCAGTAACTATGACCAGAACCCATCACATAAAAAACACTTTTTTGCATAAGAAGTCAAAATTTACATACTGTTCTATTTCTGCGCCGAAAAGGGAAATAATGCTTACCAAAACCTGATTTGCGAGCATTAATAAATCTCTAATTACAAGTCAATTAAGGTTTAAACTTCATGATCAACTTGCAAGACATCCTAACTGCCCAAAAACAAATCGCTCAATATATAAAACCCACACCGCTAAATGAATCCAAGTTTCTAAGTAACCTCTGCAGCGCTAAAGTTTACCTTAAATTAGAAAATGAGCAATATACAAACTCGTTTAAAATGCGGGGTGTAATCAACAAGCTATTGCACTTGTCTGAGGCCCAAAAAAATATGGTCGTTATAACTGCCTCGGCTGGTAACCATGGACAAGCAGTTGCACTCGGAGCACAAAAACTTGGCCTTAAAGCAAAAATTGTTGTGCCAAAACCAACGCCTAAAGTCAAAATTGAAGGTATTGAACAATACTGTGCAGAACTACTTCTCTATGGAGAAACGTACACTGAAGCTGAAACCAAAGCCAAAGAGTTGGCAAGAACTGAAGGGCATCTCTACATTTCACCCTACAACGACGAGCAAATAATTGCTGGGCATGGAACAATCGGACTAGAAATCCTAAAAGAACGCCCAGAAATAGATCTGATTGTGGTTCCTGTTGGTGGAGGAGGATTAATTTCTGGTATCGCTATAGCCTCAAAGAGTTTGAAGCCTAAAATCAAAGTTTTTGGCGTTCAATCCACAGCAACTCCGATAATGTTTGAATCATTGAGAGCAGGAACAATCGTGATACCCCACAGACATGAACCAAGAACAGTTGCCGAAGGATTATCGGGTAGCATAGAGAAAGAATCGATAACTTTCCCAATCGTGCAACAATATGTCGACCAAGTTTTTCTGGTTAGAGAAGAAGCCATCCGTCACGCTTTGGTTATGCTGTGGGAAAACGAGCAACTCAAAGTGGAAGGATCAGCTGCCACTACAGCAGCGTTGCTGATTCAGAATAAAGAGATGTTTGCAGAAAAAAAAGTTGTACTCGTATTAACTGGCGGCAACATTGACGAGGGGCTGTTTCAAACACTTTTAGCCTGGGAAGGTTACCCGGCTTAACCTAATTTGTAGCCCATTTTCCGCAGAAAAGTATGACGTTCTTCAATGTCCTGTTGGGTTTCAATACCCTTACTTTTAAGACCATCTACAACGCTAACTATGCCCCGTCCCTCTGCGGTTTCAACGATTAAAACCTCCAATGGATTAGCGCTAGCCGCTTAGATAGTGCAGACTTCAGGTACCGCCTTAACTTTATCAAGTACATTGAGTGGGTAAGCATTTTTTATGTATATCAAAAAACTGTGACCACAACCGATTTCAAGAGCTTTTTCTACTGCCGACCTTCGAAGTTCCTCATCGTTTCCTTCATGGCGGACAAGACAGGGTCCTGAGCCTTCGCAAAAACCAATTCCAAAGTTGATGTTGGGCACGGAGTTTACCAAAGCTTCGTAGAGGTCTTCAGGGGTTTTTATGAAATGGGCCATGCCCAATATTGTGTTGCAATCCTTTGGTGGGACAATCTTTACAATTTTGTACTCCATTACAGCCAACCTTACTGTCTAATTGTTAATTTAATTTGTTTAATATAACATTTTAACTGGATTTTATGTCCACTGAGGTTTTTGTATGCAAAACCTAAATATCGTTGATCGGTTAATGTTTGGGAAAGTGGCGGGCCGGTAGTTCAGCTGGTATGAACGCTTGACTTGCACTCAAGAGGTCGGGGGTTCAAATCCCCCCCGGTCCACTTCAACATGCTTTCCGATAAACCCTGGTTCTTTTTAAACAAGGCTCATTTTAGCTTTCTGAAAAATTTTATACCGATAAAGTCGCAAACGAGGTGATTACCCACGATCAATATTTTCTTATTTTAGCCTTTGTTTATGCACTGAGAGATATCTTCTGACAAAGTAATTAACGAAGCCTTCTTCGGGTCGCTGCAGAGCTTTGTAGTAGGATTTTCGTCTATTGTACTCTATTATAAGCATTGGATAACCGTTGTTCCACAGGATGAAATTCATTAGAAGCCTGCCGATTCTGCCATTTCCATCGCCGAAGGGATGAATTTTCTCGAATATGTGGTGCGCTCTAGCTGCCAGTTCTACAGAATTAAGGTTTGACTTGTTAACGAATGCTAATAGTTGTTTTATTCGAGTTTCGATGTTTTGCCAATCAGGTGCTATATATGGTCCCACTCTAACTGGGTATTTTCTAAATTTCCCTGCGATGTCGGGTTTTGTTTCTTTAAAGATTTCCTCATGCCATTTCAACAGAAGTTTCTCTGAGACTTTTTCATTTGTTTTCAGCATTTGCATAAATAGGGTTGCGTGTGATTCAGTTTCCCGTATTTCTGTAAGTGGTTTATTGGGGGCAACTTTGTCTTCCAGTATTAGTCTCGCTTCTTCAAGTGTTATAGTGGAACCCTCAATAGCATTGGTGTTATAGGTGAAGGCTAAGGCTATCTCTTGCACGTCTTTCTGCTTGGCTGACTCGGGTACTTTTTTCCATTCTTTCTGAAAATTGTTTCTTATTTTTTCTAGTTTATCAGAAAGGGCTTTTTGGGGTTCATGCATGAGTTTGGATTTGATTTCTTCAATGTTGTCAGGTATCTTTTTGCCCAGGTAGAGTTCTTTTGTTGTGACTTTACCCTCTTTTCTGTAGGAGTGTTGCAGATAGAAATACTCTGTTTTTCCTTTTCTGCGTTTGATTATTCGCACAGTCTTTTTACCATTACAAACAATATAAATATTTCATTTAAATCAATAATGTAATGGTAACATTTATCGCGACACCGAAACGCAGCTACACCTCAACAGTATGCAGGCTTGCTGCATATAACATGTTTTTCGGACTCCAAAAATGAGATCCATTGCTCAAATTTGGGGTGAACTCAGAGGACTTGAACCAATTCGAGGTCCGAGAAATATTGGCTTGTCCCCAAATGGTTTAAAATCCCTTCGGTCCACTCTTTTTTATCAGGCAAGTTTATTTGAACTCTATGATTCCTTAGTGATTTCGGTAACCCTACTAAACTTCAAAAATGCTCGCAGGAAGCGCTCCAGCTCTAGTTCAAACAAAAACATTTCTTTTTATTCTTATTTTGATTTTTCGTTTATTGACCAATTAATTTTTTGTCGATCCTAATAATTCTTTAAAATCATATTTTCGATTCAGCAATATTGTAAGAAAGGAATTTTCCCTATATATCGCGTGAATAGTAGTATGTCGTACGATTGGATTGTGAATTAGAATGTATCCGTCTTTATTGCAGCCTCAAGTAATGCAAAAATCGTCTTGTTCACATTGCAGATTCTGTGGAGAACCATTACAGTTTACATTAGTAGATTTAGGAGCCCAACCACCCTGCGAAAGCTTCATTGGACCAGAACAAAAAAACCAAAAAGAATCCGTCTACCCCCTACATGTATACGTTTGTAGTAAATGTTTTCTAGTTCAACTGGAAGAATTTGTAGCTCCCAAAAAAATCTTTACAGAATACGCGTATTTTTCTTCATACTCGAAAACGTGGTTAGACAATGCCAAAAAATACACGGAAATGATCGTAAAAAAACTTGGATTAGACCAAAATAGCCAAGTGGTTGAAATAGCAAGCAACGACGGATATCTTCAATATATCAAACAAAAAGGAATTCCAGTTCTTGGTGTAGAACCAGCAGCAAACGTAGCTAAAGTTGCAACAGGAAAAGGAATACCGACACTCGTAAAATTCTTTAATTTGGAAACTTCTCTTGAAATGGTAAAAGAAAACAAACAAGCAGACCTAATTATAGGCAACAGCGTTATAGCTCAAGTACCAGATCTCAACGGATTCATAAAAGGCATGAAGACCCTGCTTAAACCATCGGGCGTAATCACCATGGAATTTCCCCATCTACTACGCTTGATCGAAGAAAACCAATTTGACACCATCTACCATGAACATTTCTCATACTTCTCATTATTCACAGTTGAAAAAATATTTGCCTACCATGGACTAAAAATCTACGATGTTGAAACCCTATCCACCCATGGAGGCTCACTAAGAATTTACGCCCGACACATCGACGACAAGGACCCCTCCAAAACAGTGACAATTAATGTAGCTGAATTACGAAGTAAAGAAAAATTAGCTGGTCTCACCAACTTAGAAACCTATGTATCATTTTCAGAAAGTAAAAGAAATAGAGAAAAGCCTAAAAGATTTCTTATTAACTCTCAAAAGGAACAAAAAAACAATTGTTGGATACAGTGCACCTGGAAAAGGTAATACCCTTCTCAATTCTTGCGGCGTAAGTGCGGACCTTTTGGAGTATACTGTTGACAAAAATCCGTACAAACAAGGAAAATTTCTTCCAGGGACTCACATACCCATTCTGCTTCCAGACAGAATCAAAGAAACCAAACCTGACTATGTGCTAATCCTCCCTTGGAACATAAAAGAAGAAATAATCAATCAAACCTCATATATTGGCGAATGGGGCGGGCGCTTTGTAGTGCCAATTCCAAGAGTAACTGTATTTGATGTCAACGGGGTTGAAATCCCTATTTTAGAGAATATAGACACCATATGTGTGGAATCTTAAAATTGCGAATCGAGATTAATTTGTAAACTCTGCGTCCAGATTTGCAATTAACCTCAAGTAAAAGCGAACATTAAATCGAGATTTCATTTTTACCCATCGCTCTAGTTAGCACATAATGAACGTTGTTTTCTGGAGTAGCTATAATGACGCTGCAACTAAATAGCTGGCTATTATTGTGATCGCGTAAATGAGCATAGCAACATGGAAAAATGGAAGGGCTTTCATTCCGGATATTGCTGTTTTCTGTTTTATAATAACAACGTTTCCCACCGTAAGTAGTAGAAGACTTGCACTAAAGCCAATTATCGCCAAATTACTAAGCAATGTCAGCATTACTATTGCCATTATACTATGAACTATCGTAAAAGCGGTAATCCAAAAAGCTGTTGCTTTCATGCTGTATAGAGTAGGTATGGTGTTCATTTCTTTGGCTTTATCGTTTTTAACATCGACTAAATCGTTGACTCCTAAATGCGCCAGTGCCAGAGGATAAAAGAAAAGGAACAGAATCAAGACGTTAGTGTCGGGAAAACCCACACAAAGGTAACCTGCCACGAGAAATAGCGCAAAATCTATTCTGCCGATGATTTGAGCGATAGGGAATCTTTCAGCCCGTTTCTTCAGTTGATAGAAGACTTCAAGGCAATAGCAGGTTACCATTATAATGAATACATAAATTGAATGAGGAAATGAAAGCGTAAAAATGATGATGGACGTTAACGCAACTAGAATACCGAAAAGAATCGTGGCTTTTTGCGTTGAGATTAATCCTTCTGAAATCGGTCTTCTTCCAAAAAGTCTCCAGTACTTCGTTAGCTTATCATTTTCCACTTCTTTCTTATCCACTCTTGCATCTACAATATCATTCAAGACTAGTCCAGCTTCAAAGCCTAAAAACCCGATGAGTGCAACACGAAATATTGTTGATAAGGAAAAACCTTCGTAAAAGTTGTAAGCAAAAAAAAGCCCAGCGCAGAAAAGGGTGGGCCATACAAAAAAGAAGTGTAGCCGAGTGAGATCGATGAACGCGTTTAGGCTTTTCATTTTTCGCCACCGTTGGACTCTTATAATATTTAGTTTAATAAATAAGCCATATGGAATGTCGACAAACGAGCTTCGAGAAGAAATGAAAATCCCAACTTTCAACGCCCTCAAAGTTCTCAGAGTAATTCGTCTCCACATAATTATTGGAGGAGCTTTGGCTTTCTCAATTGGGGCTCTTCTTGCAATTATTCAAGGCGGAATTTTTAGGTTTGAAATTGTTGCCTTTGGATATGCAACCGTTTTTTTTGGAGACTTGTCCACTCATTTTAGTAACGATTATTTCGATGTTGAAATAGATAAGCAATCTGAGAAGAGGAAATTCTTCGGAGGCAGCAAGATCCTTGTGGGAAATCCACGTTTGCGCTTGTTATCCCGTAACATTTCCATATCTTTGCTTGTTTTTTCAAATGTGATTGCTGCGGTAAGTGTTTTTTTCTTAAACGCGCCTATTGAATTGTTCATAATAATGTTTTTTGCCAACTTGATTGGTTGGTTCTATTCAGCGCCACCAGTGCGTTTAATCTCCAGAGGAATAGGAGAACTTGCGGTTGCCTGGGTAACAGGTTTTGTAATACCTGGAGTGGGTTACCTATCACTAAGAAATCAATTTGACGCTGCATTTCTTTACCTCTCAATCCCCTTCATGATGTACGGATTCATTCTTAGTTTAAGTCTACACGTTCCAGACTCTACATCGGACGCGAGAATTGGCAAGAATACTCTGTTTGTTCGGAGAGGTCCTCAAGAAATTCTCAGAATAATCCTAATCCTTTCGACACTGGCCTCAGTTGCGTTATTTTCATATTATTGCTTATTCGGAGAATTCGGACTTTTGGATCTCGGAGTGGTTTTTGGTCTCTCAATGGTGACTTTGGCGACGATTTTCTTTGGGTTCATAAAATTTGGAAAGAAAAAACAATTAACTACTTTTGCAAACTTGAACATTGCTGCACTATTCTTATTCAATATACTGTTAGTGGTATACTTGATTTCTGCCATATTATAACAAGCTAAACACGTTTCTTCACTGATTATTTGAAGAAAGTAGTGAGTCAAACGAGCTTATACCAAGCTTACACAACAGCTAGTAAATAGATTTTTACTAATTTATTCTACAAAGTTAAAGCCACAAAGTCTCAATTGTATGTCTAGCTTTTTCCATTATTGTCAAGACAGCTTCTCGAGGCAACTCCGTTTTTCTCTCGAGGTATCGCAAGTCTTGTTCTAGCAATTGTTTAATGACTACGATCCCAGCTTCAACCAAATGTAGCCTTACTTTTGCACTTAACCCTCTCAAACAGCTCAAAGGATACAACCTGTGTTTCTCAACCATTTCTCTTAACCCAAAAGATTCAGGAGAAGCCCATCCCACCTGAAGAATATCGCGACAGCGACCGTAATTTATCGCATGCTTGGAATATCTGGTGTTAGTTACTATCATCGCTCGATCGATTTTGATTCTGGTAAGACCATTCGAATAGCCTTCTGTTACGTCTTCTAAGATTGCTCTAGCGATTCGGCTCTCGTCAAGTCCAGTTAATGCATGGTAGCTGCTGTGATGTTTTACTTCTACAAAATGAGTCAGCCCATCTTTGGTAGCTATCGCATCTACTTCATGCTCTCCACATAAACCCCTAAGAATTGTGTTAGGTTCAACTTTGAAGCCGCTGTGAACTAAGAGGATTCTAACGAAAGCTTCGAATTCAGGTTTGGGCACCATTAAGCTTATGCCATACTTGAGGTCAAAGAGATGTTTGATTGCTGGCTTTTGCTTACGCATTAATGAATAGATCATTTGAAGAATTTTTCTTGTTGATATACCCTCGCAAAGTTTTCTTTCTATTTGCTGTGCAATTTGAACTGCATCTTCACGACTAGCCCCCATTCTCAAGCAAGTTCGCACTATTTTTTCTTCATCAAAAAGTTGTTTAGAGCCGTCCGCTTTAGTCACCAATACCGCCATAGATAATCATCTAACTATTGGACAGAATTGTTGGCTAACTCTTTAATTTTTTACTGTTGCTCCACTTCCTATAATTGTGGTTTTTTTGAAGTACTTTTAGCTGTATTAGAACTGTCGGTTCAATAACCAAATGGAAGGGCTTTCTGCTAAGAAGAGGTGCTAAAGTTTTTATCTAAACAAAGACACCTAAGCACGAGAAGCCCTTGCTGCAAACTGTAGTGATTTACCGGTCAATATCTGGATATACAAAAAAATACGCAGAGTGGATTGCCAAAGAATGCAATGCTGACATCTATGATGCCAAAGAGTTCAGTGCCCAAAAGTTTTCTGATTATTCAACAATTATTTTTGGCGGAAGTTTGCATGCCGTAGGAATAAACGGAATAAAACTCGTCAAAGAAAACCTCCCGAAATTAACAGACAAAAAGATTGTAGTTTTTGCTGTTGGAGCTTCACCGCCAAAAGAAGGTATTGTCAGTGAAATAATGGACAACAATTTCTCCGCCAATGAACAGGGCAATTTGAAGCTGTTTTATCTAAGAGGAGGATTCGATTTCAACAAACTTGACTTTCCAAACAAAGTCATAATGACGCTTTTCAGAGTCAGGTTAAGTCCAAAAAAGAACAAGTCCTCCGACGAAATAGGGATGCTAGCCGCTTATTCAAAACCGATGGATTTTGCAAGAAAAGAGAACATAAAGCAACTTGTCGATTACGTAAAATCAGCAATCTAAACCGATGAGTATTTATGGTTTTTAAAATCTGTCCTGACAAAAAGAAACTTATCAAGAGCCTTAGCATTTTTGATGTTATCAAGTTATATATATTGGGTGCTACAGTTTGATGCGATAATCGATAGCGAGAATTTGAGGGAACCGTGGATTGGACGAAGTCTTAGAATTGTTAGATAAAACTGCAAAGCGAATTCAAAAAGTTGTTGATGACACAAAAGAAGCATCAAAAAGGCACGCAACAATTTTCGAACAGCTTCAACATTCAACTGATGCCAGTGAAGAACAAAAAATTAAGGCCTTCATACGGAAAACAATCGATTTAGAAAGGCTAGAGCGACTAAATTCTCAACTAAGCATACTGTATTCGCTTCAAATTTTTGCTTTTAAAGTCAGAGTTCTCGAAATCTCCGTGGACAAAATCAACGAGGAAATAACCACTTCCGGCGCATTAGCAAAAAGCGGAGAAGTTGAAGACATAAAAAAGAACATAGATGCACTTAAAATCTTAATTGAAGCACAATACGAATCACTAAAAGAAATTAACGAATCACAAAACAAAAACTTGGGATACATACACTAAACAAGATTTTAGAGGAGAACCCACAATTTACTGATTCATAACGTTCTTTTATGAAAGCAGGTAAGTTGTCAATTGAAAGATCAAAAACGACACCCGCACATAGTTGAAACCTTTCGCCCTTTTATCCGCCCAAAAATAAGCTGCCAGCATAGAAAATTAAACCTTCTAAATGATCTTGAGAGGTAGGAAGAACAACAACAAGAATTTTTTAGGTGTTGTTGTTCTAGCAGATAAAGAAAAAAAACGCAAAACAAATGATACAACAAATTCTGTACAAACATAAGGATTTAATAAAAAGGGCAGCCTGGTGGTTTTTTATACCACTCCTAGGTTGTTTCTGCCTGCAACAGTTTTATAGATTTTAGAAGAGTTTTTCCCAGCTTGTAACTAAATCAAGAACTTCTTGACCAGCTTTGCCGCCGTAGCTAACTAGGCGTTCCCGAGTGTCTTTCTGTGCGATTGCTGCTTTCTGGAATTCCTGCATTTGTGCTGCTTTATCCGTTAAGTACAATATGCCGTCTGCGCCTGCTCTTGCCATACGTACTGAGACTGTTAAGAGTTCGCTTGGAGTTGGGGTTTCTTTTGGATCGTCGCCGGGCCCTATTACGTATAATGCGCAGTTTAGTTTGACGTCTTTGAAGAGTTTCTTAAAGTTGCGTACGAGCATTTCCCAATACCAGGGTGTTGCATAGTTTTTGCTGAACATAACAACGAGGAATTCGTCGGTGAGTGGTCCGAGGTCGTCAAAGTTAACGCCGAAACGTTCATAGTTTGTTACGGGGTCTGGAAGCACGCCGATAACGAATTTTTTCTTTGCTTTATTGCGTACGCGGTCGCTTACTTGTGCCATATAGTCAGTTATTTCTTTGCGTCTCCATTCGTACCAGCTTAAGCCACTTTTTGCGTGTAGTTCTTTGCATCGTGGGCATGTGCAGTGACCGTGTTCTGCGAAGTGAATGCTGTTTAGCCATATGCCTTGGCTTTTGCGTGCTACGTCTTCGATGTAGTCGAGTTGTTCTGCTCGATGTATGGGTTGGGTTGCGCATAGAACTTCCCAACGGACATTATAGTTGTCGTTGGTTCTCCATGCTGGACCAAGGTCTGATTGACTGATCCAGTCTGGGTGGATGCGTGCGGTAACGTTGTCTCCGAAGATTGCGATGTTGCTGTGCATGTCTGCCTTAGGTGGCATTCGTCTGCCTACTTCTGGTTTAACTCGGAAAAGGTCATAGTCGAAGCCTGGAACTTTCTTTGCTTCAAACATGTATGTGCCGAATTTCATCTTGATTCTACCTTTTTAGAATCCAAAACGTTCGGCGCTGTTATAAAGTTTTGCATAATAAACGCAAATAGGTTTCCAATAAGAGAGGTGGGACCTTGAATAAACTCAAAGTTCGGATGCTGATTTTCTTAACGAGTTTTGCCACAACGCTTTAGATGGAAATTAAAAAAATTCTATGAAAATAAAGTAGATTTGTTTTCACTATTTTTATTAATTACTTTTGATGCGAATCGGTTGTAAGGGGAAGAAAAGGGGACACATGCAGCCTAAATCAGCCACCGTTAGCTATCCAATAGACTTAATCCGCACTTTAGCCATAGTCCTGGTTGTCCTTGTCCACGCCTCAGAATTCCCCTATCGGATACCGGGAGCAATAACCCCCATGGTTATGGTGAACTGGTTTACCGCCGACATTTACGGAGCTATAGGATACCTCGGTGTTCCTCTGTTTGTCATATTGAGTGGTGCCCTACTACTAGACCCCGTTAAAGCTGAAGAATCCATGAGCGTTTTTTTTAGAAAACGCTTTGTCCGCGTTGGGTTACCACTGATATTTTGGACATTAATCTTTTTTGTTTGGACATTTGCAGTCCACGCGAGCCCTTTCACAATTTTTAACGTTGAGCAAGGTCTATTGTCTGGGTCATACCCGATTTTGTGGTTTCTCTACATGTTAATAGGATTATACTTGATTACACCGATTTTGCGTGTGCTCATAAAACATATTGATCGCAAAAAATTCACTCTGCTGCTTGCCCTTTGGTTTGCTGGCACTGTAGTAACCCCCTTCATTCACACTTTTACAGACTTTAACTTTAACCCTGTGATGTTTGTTTTTACAGACTGGGTAGGATACTTTCTTTTAGGGATCTATCTTTTGAACACCAAAATTCGTATTGCTATAGCTTATTTGGCCGCAGGATTTGGACTATTAGTAGCTATTTTAGGTGCGTGGATTGTAACCGCAACGGTTGGTGAACAATACACAGGGTACTTCCACGGTTACCTTAGCTTTAACATGATAATAGCTTCTGGGGCTTTGTTTTTGCTCTTAATCAGTATTCCTCAGTCAAGAGTGGAACGCCAGGGAAAAAGAGTCGACGGAGTCCTACGTTGGATTGGGCAAAACACTCTGCCAATTTATGTTGTTCATATTATCGTTCTTGAGAGTCTGCAGATGGGGATTTTAGGTTTCACTTTGCCTTTGACTGGTAACCTTATTGTTGATGCCCCCTACACTGCCGCTATAGTTTTTGGGTTGTCTGTTGCCATTATATATCCACTCAAAAAACTGCCTTACCTCAAAAATTGCATCGGCTAAAACAAACGAGAAAAACGGTTAACTTTTAAACCCAAACCACACATTGAACAGTCAAAGCCAACAACGGTGGGTCATGTGCCAATAAAATACTTTGATGCTCCAGAAATAAAACGACAAGTTGACCAGTTAGCTCAAGAATGCGAGTTCTATCATGTTGTACCGCAGTTTGTTTTTTGTGTACGAAGTAAAGGCAGCAAAGCACGCCGCACGATAGCTCGTATTCATGGTTTGGGTAAGATTTGGCAAGGCGTTCTGAATCTTCCCCCCTCGTACACTATTGAGGTTATTTCAGAAATCTTCGATAGGATGTCGCCTGAAGATAGGGAGAGAACCTTGATTCACGAATTAATGCATATTCCAGGCGGGTTCTCAGGTGGTTTTCGCCCTCACAAAGGCTATGTAGAACGCAAAAACGTTGAACAAGTATATAAAAAACTGCAAAGTGACCGGGCAGCAAGACGCCAGAACCCTCTTTTTCCCTAAATATCTAAAGATTTTTCAATTTAATTCCTAAGTGTCAAAAATATTTAATGAATTTTTATTCTTTTGAAACGAAAGATACAAAAAGCATCCATTAGCTAATAGGTTGCAAGACAGAAAACTTTGCCGAAAAAAGGTGTCAAATTCATGAAACACGTTATGAAGAGTCTTAAACACAACGGCATATACGTTCCACATTACGATTATAAGGGCTTTCAAATAAAAATTCAAGGTCAACCAATCAAGCTAACAGATAAATCTGAACCTATGGCAGTTGCATGGAGCCGCAGAATATTGTCATATACTATACCGCCTCCAGACAATGTTTTTACAAAGAACTTCATGAAAGAATTTCTCCAACAGATCCAAAAAGAAACCCCATCGGCAAAAATCTTGAATGAATTTACTCCAAAATATCTCTCAAGTATCGATAGCCCTTCTGCAACGCAATACAGTGATGGTCAGCAAGATGTTGCAATTGATTTTAGTCAAATTAAAAAATTCATAATAGACGAAAAAGCCAAGAAAGAGGCCTTAAGCAAGGAAGAAAAAAAGAAACAATCTGAAGAACGCAAACTTAAACGCTTGGAACTCAAAGAAAAATACGGCTATGCTGAAGTTGACGGACAAAAATTAGAGATCGCCAACTGGACAGCTGAACCTTCATGTCTTTTTGCTGGACGCGGCGATCACCCACAACGAGGCAAATGGAAGGAAGGCCCAAGTGAACAGGACATTATATTGAACTTACCCAAAGACAAAAAAGGAAACCTTTTGGTCCCAAGTCCACAAGGAAACTGGAAAGGGATCGTCTGGGAACCAGACAAGATGTACGTCGCAAAATGGGAAGATAAGCTCACTAAAAAAATCAAGTATGTCTGGTTCAGCGACACTGCGTTCCTTAAACAGAATCGTGAGAAAGAAAAATTCAAAAAAGCAGAAACATTAGGTAAACAAATCAAACAAATCGAATCGCACATACTGAAAAACCTCGTGTCAAAAGATATTGAAAGACGCAAAGTCGCTACGGTTTCTTGGCTTATTTTGGTGCCCAACATGAGGGTTGGAGACGAAAAAGATCCTGATGAAGCAGACACCGTAGGTGCAATTACACTACGAAGTGAACATATAACGATTAAAGGTGACACCCTTCATTTTGACTTCCTGGGCAAAGATAGCGTACGATGGATCAAAGAATACAAAGCTCCTCCAACAGTAATAAAAAATATCCAAGAATTCATGAGGGACACCAGCAAAGAATACCTTTTCCAAGGAATCGACAGCAAAAAAGTCAGCCGATTCTTATCCGAAAAAATGCCCAAACTCACCGCAAAAGTCTTCAGAACTTGGCGCTGCACCAAAACCGTTAAAGAAGAACTCGAAAAAAGTGGCATAACCAAAAACGACCCTGATTACAAAAAGAAATTTGCTGCCAAAATGGCTAATTTTAGAGTAGCCGAAGTTGCCAATCACAAACGCAAGATCCCCCCTACATTTGACAAACGTGTTGCAGATAAAGAACAAAAAATAAAAAACCTCCAAGCTACTTTGAAAGCAAAAAAAGCGGCAGGCAAAAAAACTGCATCACTGGAAACCCGCATCGAAAAAGCAAAACTCGACTTACAATTAACAAAGTTAACCCGCGAATACAACCTTGGTACCTCTCTTAAATCCTACATTGACCCCACGGCATACGTCAAATGGGGAAGGAAAGTCAAATTCGATATTGAAAAATTCTACCCTAAAACACTGAGAAACAAATTCAACTGGGCCCTGCAGGGAAAAGCTAAAGCGCCGTCTGAGTGCGAGTGCATTACTCCATGAGCATCACACAAACTAGCGAAGGTATAGTACTCAAGATTTTTGTTAAACCTAACTCTTCCAAATTCAAAATAGAGTTTGACGATAAAGAAATCATTGTCTACTCCACAGAAGAGCCCGTTAAGGGTAGAGTGAATAAAGAAATCGCAAAGGAGTTAACAAAGTTATTAGGTTCTAAAGTTGGAATAGTCTCCGGGCTCGCTTCTAAACAAAAAGTTCTGCTCTTGAAGGATGGAAAAAAAGATACTATTGAAAACGCGCTTCGGAGCGCAGCCGATAATAGTGAAAAAATTAGTTGATATTCTCCTATTCAAATCATCTTTATTTTTTATATGTCAAAAATAGAAATATCTATTATAAGGAAAAAGTGTTTTTTATCTAGTAACAAAAGAAAGAGGGCTATCCCTCACCTTACCCCCCATTAGTTTTCTCGAGTCTTTTCGGAACAAGATGCCTCTTTGAAATAATTAAAGTTCAATATTTAAGTTGTTTTCAACGAGGCAAAAGTGCCTTTAAAGAGAATTAATCAAAAAAATGCATCATCCTTGGATTTTGAAGCGTAAAATCGCAGCGATGCCGCCGAAAGCGTTTTTTAGCATTTGCCCTTCTTCAGTTTCTCCTGAAATTATCTCTACGTCTGTATTTGAAATTTCAGCCAAGTCAGCTAAGTCGTCCACGACATCTTTTTTGTCAACTATTGTCATGGAAGGTGCTTGGCAAGAGGCACAGGGCTTTCCAATTAAGCCTTTTTCGAAATTCTCCAAGTCTTTAACTTTAACAGTGTACTGTTCTTCATAGTTGCAAGCACTACATTTGACGGTGACACGAACCAAGTCTACTTCCTCAGACATTAAAAGAGTTCGAACTGCGCCTGACTGCAGTAACCTGCGAACTTCGGCTTCACCGTAAGTTATCAAACCTGTGTCATGTCCGACCTCGTAGAGGAATTTTTGCATAATGGCTTTTTCTTCGATGTAACGGACTTTCTTCATAATTTCAGGAGCTTTATCTACGACTTCTTTGACGCCTTGTTCCTCTACGTATGCAGTGTCAAGGGTATCTATAATTTTGTTCTTTAATTGATAATTAAGATACTCACCTTTCTCAAAATCATATTTGGTGGGTCCTGGTCCGCCGATGATGATGCCTTTGAGGGTGTCTATGCCTAGAAAAGTCTCGTTAGCATGTTGTCCTACACGTGTAAAGTACTCGTTTAGTTGCATGTCCCGCAACCGTTCATAACGTCTTGCGGATTGACCTCCTGCTCTAGTTTTGCCTGCGACGCCTGAATGCATTTCGCGGACAATCTGCAAACGCTTTCCTTGTAAAGTGGCAATTGTAGCGTTTGAAGCATCAACGAGTAAGATGCCGTAGGTTTCTTTTTCCCTAAGCATTTCCTGAAGGTGTTCAGTATGAAAACGGCTGTCACAACGGTAAAGGAAAATTCTAATGGGTTCAGGGGGAACAATAACGTATGATTCCATACGTTCAGTTCCAGGTCCACCGCCTTCCTGTGGCAGGGCGCCAGTAAAGATAACGATGCCTTTTTCGCCTGGGTCTTTGAAGAGTTTGAGTTTTTGCTGTGCTTTTGTAATGGCGTCAAGTACGTTTTTACGGGTGACGTTGGATTTGATGTTGCTGGCGGTTCCGTACTCGTTACGCAGCAGATTTAAGGCGTCGCTGATTTGCTTGTCTGGGGGTACGTAGATTGTGATGAGTTCGGTGTGACTGCCCTCTTTGTTGGCTAGGGCGTTGAGTATTTTTCGTAGTCTGAATAGTTCAAGAGAGGTTTTCTTTGCCGAACTCACAATATTCACTTAATATGGATTGATTGGATAACTTACGTTAATAACGGTCAAATAAAAGTTCCGACTGAAAAAACGGGAGCTTAAGCTTTTGCCTTGGCAGGCGGTGTTGTTTCTGTTTCAGGTGAAGGTGCACCAATTGCATCACGTAGGAACGCCTTAAAAGGTCCTAATTTGCCACCGTAGTTGCCTGACGAAATTTTTACTACCCCTGGTACATCGATTGCTGCAGTTACGCCTTCTTTAATGCCTTTCTTAACTGCATCCAAGGACAGACCATTTATGACAATTTCATATACGCACTGTACACCCTCTGGAACAACTGTGTCTGGCACTATGGTGCGCAATGTTGGACAATATGGATGATTAGTTGACGCTTTTAGCTTGTATTTGAGTGAGCCTGCTTTGCTTCCAGCGCGGCAAATTCCGCCTGGGAAAATCATAATTACGTCAACAGCATTCGCGCTAATCGCGTCAGCTGCAGCTTCTGCTGCTTTAAGACCAGCTTCCTGAGTTGATGCAAAAATCATAAAGTTACCGCCAGCAACTCCTTCCATGGCTCCAAATCCATCTTCAACAATGAAGTTGCCTTCCATTACTGGAATTTTCCAACATTTTCTTCCACCGACCATGGCTTTCTTTTGGAAGCCATCGCCGAAGTAGCGTAGGCTGCTGCCAACGTTTAAGGTGCGTTTACCGAGTAACCCGTTGAAGGCTGCTGTTGTAGGGCAGGTTAAAGTACATTGACCGATGCGTTCCATGAGTTGATGTTTAAGTTCAAACCGATCTCTGTTGTAGATTTGGATTAGAACTCCTGGGCGTTTGTCTGGTGTTTGATCCGCTGGGACTGCTCGCTCAATGGATGCTTCTGCGGAGGCTGCAATTACGCTTGTTGCGAACCCTGTGGTTAAGCGTGCAGCGATTTGTGCCCATTTTTCGTTTTGAGCTGTGATTAGAACTCTGCCTGCCCAAAGTGCAAACATTTCAGCGAAGGTATCTTGAACCTTCACAACGTTGCCAGAAGGCGTTTTTACGTAAAACATCTTTTCGTTATCGTCATAGCTTTGAATTTCAAGCTTTGTGTTTGATGACATAACCCAGACCTTGCTTT
>Ga0315535_1000119_pt1 | contig 48890 bp, 47 predicted proteins | sample SalMarSW160220MG_2_FD_203092 | JGI IMG/M metagenome (GOLD analysis project Ga0315535, IMG submission 203092) | Salt marsh sediment microbial communities from the Plum Island Ecosystem LTER, Massachusetts, United States - Salt Marsh Sediment SW1602-20 ... | reverse complement strand
CCGGGAGTTTTCACTTAATGCCATTATGGATGATCTATATGAAACAACCAAGCCGGTCATTAAAAAAGATGTCCTTTTCTCGGTGAAGAAAGGATTGCATGGAGCAGATTCAGTAATCATTGCAGATGACGTACGAATAAAGCAGATACTTGACAATCTACTTAATAATGCCAATAAATATATTGAAAAAGGAGAAATAGCCTTCGGATATAAACTGAAAGGAGCTGATATAGAGTTTTTTGTGAAGGACACCGGAATCGGCATCGACAGGAAAAACCAGGAAAAGGTGTTCGACCGCTTTTATAAAGCCGATCCTGAAGGTAACAGGCTTTTCGAAGGCCTGGGCCTGGGACTCTCAATATGCAAAGCGCTGGCAAGTCTTCTCGGCGGACGGATATGGCTTGAGTCTGAGCCCGGAAAAGGCTCTGTCTTTTATTTTACCATACCCTACGTACCGGTAATTAAAAAATACTCAAGAAAAGCAAGAAGCCGTCAGAAAGAAAATATTCCTGATGATATGACCATTCTTGTGGCCGATGATGACGAACCAAGTCTGAAGTACATTAAAGAGATACTCGATAATAAAGGCATACATGTCATTACCGTATCAAATGGCCTTGATGCAGTTAAGACCTGCCGTAAGAATAAAATAAGCGTTATTCTGCTTGATCTTAAGATGCCCGGATTAAGTGGTTTTGATGCAATAAAACAGATAAGGACCATATGTCCCGATATACCTGCTATCGCACAAACGGCCTATGCCATGTCGATGGACAGGGAAGAAGCCATCAGTGCAGGGTTTGATGATTATCTTGCCAAGCCCTTTACAAAGGAACAGCTTATTGAAACAATTCTGAAGTATAAAAAGAACTGAGACCGGTTATACCATGTTCCCGTTATATTGTTACAATAACCACCGGGGAGTTAAATGGTTATTAAAGGTGACGGTTTTCACAATCAGGCTACCAGGAAACTAAACAGATTTTTTTGTCAGAATTATCATCTGCCTGTCGGTTTTTGCAATGGAATTGATAAATGTCCTGAAATCACTAAACTTCTCTTCGGGAATAACAGATTTCTTTATGTTACTGTACCTTTTATATACAATTCTGTCACCGTTAACTACAACGTTGTATCTGAATTCACCAAATTCATTCCTGAGACTTACATTTTCCGGAATATACTCTGCTTTGTACCCAAGAGGCAGGTTGTATACGATTGAATCAGAGACTGTCATCGATTCTTCAACAATAAGATCGGAGGGATAATCCTGAATATACCCTTCCTTTGTCAGGGAAGGGGAAAAATATAGTCTTTCTCCCGAGCTTACCGCAAAATTATTGACACTAATATCATATACGAGTCTTGAAGATGCTTTGTCTTTATTCTCTTCATTATATGATACACCTGTCACTTTCGAATCAGCAAACCTGAGACTTGCAGAAATGGAACGCTTAATCTCATTTTCAGACTGTTTGGCAAATTCATCACTTGCAAGCTCATAATAATAACCTGAATACCTGTTTGATATCTTACATGATGAAGCACCGAGTATGTTAAGGTATACTGATCCTGTCCGGCTCAGAATATTTCCATTGTCCGAAAAATCCGGTGTTTTGACAAGTACTCCTCCTTTTTGTGAAATTACAAGTGCATATTTACCTGAAGTAAAGATGCCAGGGAAATTGAAAGGATGTGTCTGGTCAGTGCAATCAAGCCAGACAGTATCTTTTTCTATCAGGACACATAAGATAGCATGGTTAAACTCGTTATCTACAAAGTTCTTATTGATATCTTTTTGTTCACCCGCCTTAACAAGCGAGTAATATGATTTTATTCCTGCCACATTCATCAATGCCTGGGTATAATTTACAAGTGCTTTACAATCACCATAACCATTCAACGAGACAGACATTGCATTTGCAGGTTTGAATCCTCCAATACCAATTTGTATCGAAACATATCTTGTTTTAGATTGCATAAATTCATATATCTTTTTCGCTCTTTCCCATTTATCAGATGTGACTGATATGATTTTCATGACACTGTCAATGTCATTCTGAGGCAGCTCATCCTGTCCTTTAATAAGATTATAGACCCAGCCGCCAAAAGAGTTCCAGGATGTCATTGAACCCTTATATCCTCCATATTCAAAATCAACAGGTGCAGTATGAAGTACAGGTAAGTTATATTCAGTTGCCACAAAATACTGTTGAACGGGTATGGCAGGCATATTTTCTTCAAGCCAGGTATAGATTTTTGAATCGCCACTGACGACTGAATCAACATCATTGCTCAGATTTTCACCATAAAACCTGAATCTGAGATTTTTGGGAATAACATACTGTATTCCGGATCTTTCAACAGAGACCCTGGGTGACTCGTGAAAGTACCAGTTATTATAGCTAATAAGACTTGAATAGCTTATTTCATATTCATATTCAATAGTATATGGATACTTATAAGCAGGGAAATATAAAACCTTCATCCGGTCATCGGAATAAAAAGTTCCCCCTGTAACAGCACTCATATCGTAACTATCAAGCATTCCAAATTCCCTGATCATCTTGCCCTTCTCATCATAAACAGCCCCTTTCAGCGAATTGATACGTGAGTATTTATTATAATTTACCATTAAAAGCCTGTAAGGCCGTGAATTGTCATTTAAAAGGGTTATTGCTTTTTTATATTTTACCACAGCATTCCCTGGTTTTATAAGAGTAAACTGGCACTGATCCGTTCTTATAACAGCGTCGGCCCTGCTTTTAAGATTTTCCGGTATGGAACTGAAAGAATATGTCTGAGAAAACATATCTGCAAACAACAAAATAAAGACAGCTGATATTATAAACTTCTTCATACCTGTTTTTTATATAGTATTATTCTTTTTCAGGACTATTAGTTCTGCCTGTTTTTTAAGCATCTGAGAATAAAAAGACCGTATCCTGGCATATTCCGAAACCGGATAATGCGTCCTGTTTACTTTAAACTCGCTGTTCAGGTGTAGTGTCTGTCCATTTACTGAACATTTAAGTTCAAACGACATTTCATCTCCGTTTCCTTCTTTGATCAGTATATCTTCCGGCATTTCTGCAACACTGCAATTTTCCGGTATGGTCAGGTTAAGCTCGTATTCTGTTACAGACGGGCATTCAAAATCGACAGGGAAGAGCCGGGTATCCCTGACAAAAGGATCAGGCTCAGCTAATATCTTCAGGTAAGGATTTAAAAGAATCTCGTCTCCTGCAACCTGGGATCCGCCAGGAATATTTATTTTATAATTTTCTGAAAGAGGAGAATATGGATCATCCAGATTATCCATCCTAAAATCAGATACAGACATATTTTTCAAAAAAGAACTTAATACATCGGTATAACCATCTTCACTGATAAGCAGGATCAGTGCCCTGATAGTAGAAGCGGGGTATGCAGAATAGTGATTTTCAATATTACCTCTAATATTTCCATCTCCATCAATGCTTATATTAACAATTCTCTTGTTTGAATCATTCTCGTTATTTTTGAGATCTATAAACTGAGATTCCGATTCACTTACAAGCCAGCCGGCATCATTAAGACAACGTGAAGGCAGTATATTGAATGGACGACTTGGATCCGTAGCATCAACAAGATAAGTTTTACCATCAACCATTACCCTGGCAATAAGATAATTGAATTGCTGAATCATGGCCAGGTCCTTATTAATACTTCCGTGCGATCTTGTACTCAGTATAACAGGATCAGCCTTTATGTTTATGGAACGAAGCATTGCTATAAGAAGCATATTTATATCGGCAGAGTTACCCTTTTGCTTGTTCAGGATACTGCGGAGTGATGCTGAAGCTGTATAGTCGTTAATACCATTCCATAGAATACTTTTTGAAATATAGGTATGGATTTTCCTGAGTTTCTCAGTATTACCTGTACATCCTGAAATGATCTTTCCTGTCAAAGATTTTAAATCTGTGTCTATAATCTTTCCGAAATCGCTTCTTAGCAGCAACTTCGATGTAAGGGTTGAATACGTAGGGGTGATTTCTTTAAGTCCTGATCCCGGGAAGTTTAAATTTGCAAGCTCAAAGGTAACACCTGTAAGAAGCTCTTTCCTGCTTTTGATATAAGGTTCCTCTTCTACTGCCGGCATATTCTGTGCTATCCATGATGTGGATACAATATTTATCCTTTCACCCAGGAACATTTCTTTAGTCTTTGAAGTTTTTACATCTACCTTTCCGGCTGAACCTGAGATTATCTCTTTATATTCACAGGGTTCCGGGTATGACAAAGAAAATGCACTTACTTTTACCGGTATGTCCGATTGGAACGACCAGGGAATCAAAGTATATAGTATGTCACCCCTGTACTGAATAATATAGGAATATTCCACAACTGATCCCTCGTGTACATCAGGGAAACTGAATTTAAGAGTCTTATCTTCAAAACTTGACTTTTCATAAATAAAATCCTTTTTACCGATTTTCGACTCAACCTTAACACCATTACTCAGGTTAAATGTAGAAGCCCTGCAATTATAAATCCTGTCATTGATTGAATAGGGTATTTCAATATTCGCATAATCATAACCGTTGCTGTTTACTATCTTTATCCTCACATCCCTCTCAAGTTCAACATAAAAACCGTTAACATAGTTAAGTGTGGCAAGTCCGATATCAGAAAGGATCACTGCGTCTGCTCCGGGATCGGGTTTATATGGTTTGTGAGAAAGATCGTCTGTTTTAATATCTCCAAATGGCAATTTATACTGTGCTGTTATCTCAGGAGCCATGATTCCGGTAAAAAGGAGTAAAAGGGAAAGATTTAAATATCGTATCATATAATTTAGTTTCATTCTATTTTGCTAAATAAGAAGGATCAAATTCATAAAGATCTTTCAGAGTGTTTGTATTAAGATTCCCAGGAGTTAAGTAATCATGGAAGCCTAGCCCCATATAAACTTTATTACCAATTGTAAATACTACTGGAGAGTACCTGCCACCTCCAGGAATCCGAGCCGCAAGTTCCCAAGTGTCTGAGCTCGTATCATATGACCAAAGTTCATCTGTGTCAGAATAATCCGGATTTTTACCTAATCCAATATATGCCTTCCCATTAATGCTGAAGCTTATATAACCTTGTATAGGCAGTACAGCAGGACACTCTGCAAGATTAGTCCATATATCAGCATCAGGATCATAGGAGTAAAATGAATGATCGCCTAACAGAACATATCCCTTGTTATTTATTGAATAATAAGACATTACAACAAAATTAGTATTAACAGGAAAATCATTTTTTCTAATCCAACCTTTATATTTATCATATACCCAGAAACGTGTACCCAAGGCTGAATAATAAGCCAATCCATAAAATATTTTACCATTCAGAGAAAATCCCGCACCTCCGCTCCTGCTTTCCGGAGAAAATGCTGCAAAAAGAAAATGTTCTGAAGAATTATCAAACCTGAAATCTACAGGTCCGGTTTGATAATATCCTCCTATGATATGAACCGTATCAAGATTTGTGATTGTAGTGGTTCCAAGGTGATAACGGAATTCTGAAACCAGACCTTTGCCTGAAAAAATGCCTGAAGCCGGATTAAATGAATACAGGTATCCGGAATGATTCATAATATAACCTATCCCGTTCTGAGCGAATGAAACCAGCGGATCGTATGATATAGGAGAGTTTGACCAGTAAAAAGGTTGATTATAATCAATCCTTAGCCATTTTGACTTTATGTCATAATAATCTGTTGAATATCTCTGGTATCCCCCAACAACCACTTTTAACCTGTAATTCCCTCTTGGCAAGGATAAAGGCATTGTAGCAATTATTTCAGTGGATGAACAGCTTTTGACAATAAGAGGATAGACATCCCACAAGACAGAATTACCCGACAGATCAGGATTAAAATTCTGGCCTGTAATAGTAACATCCTGTCCCGGGACCAGAGTACCAGGAGAGACAGAAGTTATAACAGGTGGGATAAGGCTAAACTTATCGGGCCATGTAACCTTATTATCTCCAGCTGTTAAGGATATTTCACAGGAGATACTGTCTGCTGTAGAAGGCACGGCAACTATGACAGATGTTGAAGAAGATGAGACGATCTGTGCCTGTTTATTTCCGAATAGAACTACCGCAGTACCTGCGTCTGTAACAAGGTTCCTTCCTGAAATTGTCACCTGGTCATAGAAAGTTCCTGTCAGTGGAGAAACTGAGGTAATAACCGGATTTGTTACATTAAATTCTGTTTCAGAGGTTACTGACTGCAGCTTTACTGTAACTGTTATTTTAAAAGCTCCTTCAATACCGGCGGGTACTCTAACGGAAATATGGGAATCTGTCTTTGAAATAACTGAACAGCTGCTTGTATCCAGTTTTACAGTTACTGCTCCTGATCCGAAATACTGCCCATATATATCCAAAACTGACTCACCGGCTCCCGATTGAGGTGAAAAGGATGTAATCACCGGTGGCTCCAGTCTAAATGTATCACTGGATACAATCGTAAACGGATCTGCTTTATATATAATATTCGTTGAGACTTTCTCGAGGTTATCCGGTACTTTAATGCTCATCTGATAAGGGCTGACAGAGAGTATTGTTCCCTGCACATCATCAAAATAGACTGAATTGGCTGAAAGGATAGTATTAAACCTTCCGGAAAGATTAATTGTACTGCCCCATGTTCCCATCACAGGACTAAACGTAAAAGGCATAGGTGATTGCAATTCAAAAGGAGAATTCCCTGTTAATGAAAATCCATTAACAGAAATAATGAGGTCTGAATTGACCACATCCAGTTCATAGGGTACTTTAACTATATAAATACTGTCATTAAGACTGCCAAGGAAACTACATTTAAAACTACCAAGAGTGACAGAATTACCCGGAACATATAAAGGATACTTCAGGTATTTACCTTTAATATATAATGTATCGCCCCATACTGCCTTTCTGGGATAAAAATCGGTAACTACAGGGGGGATCAGTCTGAAGGTATCCTGTGTGAATGTACATATGTTACCAATATTGTCTACAGAAAGAACAGTTTTGGGAGATGACAGCAAATAATTAACTACAGCTCTAAGTAAAGTATCCGATGACTCGATAACTTCACAACGAACATCATTCAGCTTTACAACATTCACACCATTCCTGTAGGAAAAATTATTGCCTCTTATTGTCAGAGTATCCATCCAGCCTGCAGTATGTGGTTCAAAACCGCTTATCGACGGAGCACCGCTGCCGAGGCTTATAAATGATGTTCTTGCACCGTAAATAACGTGATCAGCGGTTACCAGAAAAGGCTTAACATAATACTTCCTGTCCTTAATAAGATTTGTCACAATTTCAGATGTAAATTCACCTGTTTTATCGAATGGTCCAAGGTAAACTTTATCAAAATTATTGATGTCAGGATCAGTATAATTTCCCCAGACAAAACCATGCTCAATTATTGTTTCAGTACCCAGAGAATATACAGAAGCTGTAAATTTTGCACCTCCTTCTGATATATCAGTAACAGTCATTTCCCTTAACCTGGGATATGACCTTGCCTGTTCCTTTTCTTTTTCACAATTGCTTATTAACAGCGTTAACAAAATAAAAAACAGGACTCTTTTACATGATGAGACAGCTCTGCATCTTGGTGTTAATGTTAACATAGTGTGTACGTATTGCTTCTACAGTAAACAGATTGTATTGAACCAAATTTAATAAAAAGTAAGACTATAAAAATTAATTGTGTGTGTTTTTAAAATTATTTTTTAATTTAGGCAAAAATGTCTGTGAGTCGTATATGAAACAATTAAAGCTACTGTCTGTATTGCTGGTTCTGTTACTGGCTGATGCATCCCTTTCAGGTCAGAAGATCTTCAGGGATGGCTATATTGAAAAAAATAACGGAGAATCTTTTACAGGTCTTGTACAATATGCATCAAACCAGGGAATTCCATCTCAATGTGTATTTAAAAGATTTGACATTGCCAGAGAAATTGTATATTCTTCTTTAGACATTAGTGCCTTTGGATATAATAACGGGAACAGGTACGAGAGTAAAACCTATAAAGGTAAGTCTTCCTTTTATAAAATACTGATCTCAGGAACGATCAAACTGTACAGTAAAGGTTCTAAATACTATGTTGAAAAAGGCAACCACGGCTTCACGGAACTGAGGAACGGGCATATATACTATATTGCTGGTAACGAAAGCAAAGAATTCCGTACACTCCAGGATTTTTTATGTTACCTGACAGAAAAACCATCCGGTTCAATACCAGGTAGATTCGATCTTAAAAAAGACATCCTGCCACTTATTGCAAGCTACGACAAAGAATCCGGAGAAAAATATATGGTTTACAACAGAAACCTGTCTGAAAAAGAACTTGCACAAAGAATTCTTGAAACAGGGACCAATAAAAGAACGGTAGAAATTATGGGCGGTCTGTCATATATGAAACTAAACATCAAACCTAATCCTGAATTTACTGATTTTATTCCGGAGCCGGTCACATCGACAGCAGCCATATATGGTCTTGGATACGAGCGACGTTTATTACGGAGAACTGACAGACTTTCTGTAAAGTTAGAATTGCTCTATTCAAAGCTGAGCTTTTATGGTTACAGTGAAAAACAAATGACAGATGGTCTTGCAAGAAATGATGTGTATATTGATTTGACGGGGATGAAAGTTCCTGCATTGATTCAGTATTCAGTTACCGGGAAAAGGATAGTGCCATTCATTAATGCAGGTATGGCTTTGGAAGTACTTACAGCAAAAAACTACCTGCACTCCGAAGAACTTGAAACCCAATCTTCTTCTGTTATAACAAGCAACGATACAGATATGGATCTTAAATCCAGCCTTATAACCGGTGTGGCAGGATTGGGATTCAGAACAAGGATATTCAATAACCTGAATCTTCAGGTCCAGGGCAGGGCAGAATATGGTCCGGGGCTCCTTTTCAGGACTTCAGATAAACTTAACAACGGGAAAAAACCTTTTACACAAAACACATTGCAGGCCTGTATACTGGTTGGAATTACATTCTGAAACATTTATCTTTTCACCCGGCCATCCATTCAGAACAGCCTCCTGTAATATTCATTATACAAAAATCTCATTACATCATCGGGCAATGAGGTTTCACTCATTTTTAACCAACTCCGTGTTAAAGCTCTTGGAATATCATTTATAATAATTATTTTTGATTCAATCGGCATGCTCTGATTCTTAATTTATAAACCATCATCATAATCCACAGAAAAAAATGAATCGATCAGGGATAAAAGAAAGGCTTGTTGCTCCGGGCAATCTTATTCCTTTCATCTTAATAACTTCATTGTTCCTTCTCTGGGGTCTGGCAAACAATATGACAGATACACTTCTGGCAGCTTTCAAAAGAATAATGAGTATGACAGATGCCAGGACCTCACTGATCCAGATTTCATGTTACGGCCTGGGATACTTTATTTTTGCTCTCCCTGCAGCTGTTTTTATAAAGAAGTACTCTTACAAATCGGGTGTTTTGCTTGGATTGGGGCTGTATGTTCTTGGATGCCTGATGTTTTATCCGGCTAAAATTACAGGCAATTATTTTCATTTCCTGGGTGCTTTATGGATACTATTCGGGGGGCTTTCCATACTCGAGACCTCTTCAAATCCTTATATAATTGCCATGGGGTCAGAAAAGACCGCAACAAGACGCCTGAATCTTGCCCAGTCTTTCAATCCTCTGGGTTCTATAATGGGAGTTGTTATAAGCCAGATATTCATTCTGTCAGAACTCAATAAAGCATCAGCTGCCGAAAGAGCAGCAATGTCGGCAGCTGACCTGCACAGAATTCAGGGTGGTGAGTTGAATGCAGTAACAATGACCTATGTCACAATTGGTCTTTTATTACTCATTTTATGGGTTGTTATTTTTGTTTTTAAAATGCCAAAAGCCTCCGATGCAGGTAATAAGGTGGATCTTGGACCAACACTATCGAGACTTATCAGGAATAAGAACTATGTAACAGGGGTTATTGCCCAGTTCTTTTATGTTGGTGCCCAGATTGGTGTGTGGTCATTTACAATACGATATGCGATGTCCTCACTTAACCTTGAACATATTCAGCTCCCGGTAGGAAAGACGCCGGAGCAGATTGCTGCGGGATATTATGTAGCCTCGCTCATCCTGTTCGCTTCGTCGAGATTTATTTTTACTTTCCTTATGAAGTTTTTCCGACCCTCATCCTTACTGATCTTTTCTGCAGTAATGGCCATTATAAGCACATTGGTTGTAATATTTGGGAGTGGTATTACAGGGGTTATTGCACTTGTTATGATTTCAGGATTTATGTCCCTTATGTTTCCAACAATTTTTGGCCAGGCAGTTATAGGTCTGGGTGATGATACTAAAATAGGAGGATCCGGCCTGATTATGGCTATTCTTGGAGGTGCTGTGGTTACATTTCTCCAGGGCAGGGTTTCTGATATGACCGGAAGTATTAATTACTCCTATATAATTCCCCTTATTTGTTTTATGGTAATAGCTTATTATGCTATGGCCAGCAGAAGAGTGGAGAAAAAAATAAGGACATAAACGGATTATAATCAGGCATATTAGGTCTCAACCCGATCATTTCCCGGGCAATTTTACGGTTGAGATTCTTAATGTCTCAGTTTCCAAAGCGCGGATTAACCACATTGTTATAAATAGACCCGAAAGTAAAAGTAATACTGAGGCCTCCCCAGGCACTAAAGTTGGTAGCCTGCTCCTTGAGCCTCAGGAGACGTTCCGCATCTGTAAGGTCACCTTTTATAAGGTTAAGCTGGTCATTTATATATGCTATGCCTCCGTTAACAGAAAGTGATAATCCCTTTATGATGCGTAAACGAACATATCCGCTCATCTGTAGCCTTGCTTTCGACAGATCGTGCAGATAATCAGACCCTGAGAGAGAAATGTTAACTGAACCCCATCTTTCCTGTATCTGGTATGCCATCCGTAATTCCTGTTTGAACAGGTTCTCCTTTGTCTTGTTCAGTATGGTCGTATCGATGTAATCACTGTACTGGTAACCAACAGAATACATTATCCTGAATTGTCTTCGTGTGGCCTCTGCATAGGGATATATATCATACTCTACCGATGGCATAACCTCTGTGTTAAGATTAAAGTTCTCACTTGTCGATGTTTCGGCTCTTGACAGGATGCCTGCCGACCAGTGTGGGTTCAGACTCCTGACAAACAGCACCCTTGCTGATTTGTAACTGGTGTTATAATTTGTTTTGACAGAATCCTCAATGAACTGCTGATGATTATAATTCTGGTTAAGCCTGACCTCCAGCTTCAGATCGGGAGATATCTTCCTGACATGTATCGAATTATTGATAAATATCCTGTTGTATGTGGCTTCAGCATTGAACCTGGGACTTGTCTGCAGTTCAAATACCCAGTTATGCCACCTGTCAGTAACATCATTCTCTTCTTCCTGCAGTGACGAATCTGAACTGATAGCCACCTGTTCATAAAGAGGTGTATGTGCCACATATCTCATCAGCCCCATCTTAATCAGGTTTGTCTCTTTTTCCCTGACTATCGGCCTGGTTTCATCCGGATTGCTCGTGTAGACAAGAGTATCATTCATCCCCTGGAAACGTCCCAGACCCTGGAATGAGAAGGTATACTTCCTCCCTCCGCTACCGGTTCTCTGGCTGGTAACCAGAAGGTAAACCTCAGCCTCCTGCGTATCTCTAACAAAATTCACATAAGGAATCTCCTTCCTGGTATAGTTCATATCACAGGAACGACAATCGAGGTAAAAACTGATTGCCTCATCACGCGGATTATTGTTTTCCGCCACTTTTTGCTGACTATACAGATTAACCGGCAAAAAAAACCCCAGTGCTGTCAGGACCGGGAATGAAGTCAAAATCCGGACTATTTTAAAACTTTTCTGAATTCCCATTTATACAACAACCTCCATAAATATTATCCTTCTCAATTTTATTTTGCAAAAATGCCTGTTTTAAAAGTAAAAGCCAAGCCTGAACGTGATCGTTTACGGGATTTAAAGTTTTTTAACATTTCAGCCTTTGAGGCCTCATGATTTCATGATCGACCTTACCGATCTGGGACTTCTCCATGTTCTCCTGTAAACAGCCGTCACATAGTAATTTATCAGCCGTACAAATATGAGAGTTCGTGAGAATATTTTAGGAATGAAAAAGAAAATGATTCCCGCAGCTGCAACAACTCCTCCTGAAATAATATTATTAATTACAAGGAAAACCTGGATGAAAAACATTTCGGCTCCCTTTTTATGCTTGCAGATATAAAGATGACGCGAGATATGTACTTCTGTTTTTGTAAGGGATGCTGTTCTCAGGTTTATGCGGGAACTGCCACCATGGTTATGCTCAATTACAACATCCTTTGCAACACCGACCTCTCCGCCGTTATCCCGTACTCTTTTGCACAGGTCGACATCCTCAAAATACATCCAGAAATCATCATCAAATCCACCTTCGGACCTGAATTCTTCTCCCTTTATCATTATTACAGAACCCGATACCCAGTCGGGAAATGTTATGTTTCCTGCATCATTCACTATCTGTGTTGTAGTCCCCCTGAAATAAGGGCTTCTGAATACTGCCCGCATGAATCCCGTAAGATTATAAAACTCAGGAAACTGACCGGATACACGACCTTCCCTGCCACCTGAATTAACCTGCCGGCACGACAGAATGGTATATGAAGGATTCTCCCTTGCAGTCTCCAGCAATCTCCCTGTCTCTGTTTCCGTTGCCATAGTATCGGGATTCAGAAAAAGAAAATATTCTCCCCTGGCAAGCCCCGCACCCACGTTGCATCCGTAGCCAAATCCACCATTAATATCGTTAAAAACGAATCTGAAACGAGGAAATTTCTTCTCAATGGCAAACACTCTGTCATCCTGTGAATTATTATCCACAACGATCACCTCGGTACTGAATCTGTCTCCAGAAAATTTATCAAGAGATGCAAGGCAGGCCGTAAGTTTATCCCATCCCCTGTAGCTTACTATTATTATGGAAAGATCTGTCATTCTATAAATTTTGTCATCGGCGACTAAATTAGTCCTGTTTAATTACCTGCCAAAATCACCCAACCTGATCAATTAGCTTCCGGACCGGAATCAGAAAAAATCATCCGTACGGCTTATGCTGTCTTTAGCTTCCCCGGTGTTTTCATCATTGTCGGTCAATTCTCCGCTTTCGCCATCTTCTTCTTCCTGTTCGAGCCATTCATAGACAGGTGCCTGCGGGCCCTGTTTTCTGTAAATTATCGCAAGAAGCACCCCTGAGAAAAATCCAAGCATATGAGATTCCCATGATACATTTTTGTACACACCGGGGAACAGCCCCCAAATCATGGACCCGTACAAAAATACTATAAGCAGCGATAATGCTATCAGACGAAAATGTTTTCTTAAAATGCCGCTGAAAAAAAGAAAAGAAGCCAGTCCGTATACCAGCCCGCTTGCCCCTATATGGTACGCCTCCCGTCCCCCCAACCATACAAGGAACCCGGTAAGGAAAAAAGTCCAGATAAAAACTTTTAGTGCCACTTCCGAGTAAAAATAGAAGAGTGCCACGGACAGGAAAAACAGGGGCAGCGTGTTGCTGAAAAGATGTCCAAAACTTGCATGAATAAAGGGGGAAAATATTATTCCCTGGAGTCCCCTGGCTGTAAGCGGGTAAATACCATATTCCGCAAAATCAAGGCCGAAAAGTACCTCAATAATCTTAACCATCCACATTATGAAGATGAAGATACCCGGGATAATCATACTGAGGAAAAGCTTCTTCCTGTAAAAGGCTCCTCCACTGTCCGGATCCGGATTAATATATTTCATTCAGAAATTAGTTTCGGATTTAGACCCCGACTGTGTATTCCAAACATTCGTATCAGTCGCTGCCGGGAAATATTATCCCGGCGGTTTCCCTGATCCTGTCAAGTGTGTTGATAAGATTACGGCTGAAAGAATGTGGAACAATATCACTTTCAAGTTTTCCTTCGTCAAGGCATTTCATGACTTCTATGGCTTCAAACTGGTAACCCATACCCTCGGGTAAAAGTGAATATTCCTGCTTCTCCCTGCCATTGAGTGCCACGACAAGGCGTTGTGACATATCGCGCTCACGTGAAAAATAGAGATTGCCATTTTCGCACAACAGGTCGCAACCTATCCCGGCCTTTGTATTGAATGAGCTGTATAATGTAGCCATCCTGCCGTCGTTATAGCCAAAGATGACACTTATTGAATCTTCCGAACCGGTTTCTGAAAACAACGCCTTGGCAAGTATATCATCCGGCACTCCCAAAAAATATAGTGCATCGATCACTGGGTAAATCCCTATATCCAGAAGGGATCCCCCTCCCAGTTCAAGGTTGAACTTCCTGTCGTCGGGATCAAAAGGCGCCTGGAATGAGAATCTCGCATCAAGATGGATTATTTTTCCCGGCCCTCCACTCTCCAGGACCTCCCGCGTTTTCTGGTATACAGGCTGAAACTGCGGCCACAGAGCTTCCATCAGGAAAGTCTTTTGTTTTCCCGCTTCTTTTATCATATCATCCACTTCCCTGCTGTTAAGGGCAAAAGCTTTCTCACAGAGAACTGCCTTACCATGCCTCAGGCATAAAAGTGTATGTTCCCGGTGATGTGAATGAGGAGAAGCAATATAAACAACTTCCAGTTCAGGATCGGCTGCCATTTCCTCATAACTGCCAAAATATTTCCTGAACCCATATTCCTCTGCAAACTGCTTTGCCCTCTGGAGATCACGGGAGCCGACAGCAAAAAGTTCAACATTGTCCAGTAACTGAAGTGCCGATGTAAACTTTGCCGACATCTTTCCGGGAGCCAGGATCCCCCATTTATATTTCTTAGTCATGCATAAATATTTTTTTAAATATAGGAAATAGTTGTTTTAAGGCAGTTATGTATCGGGCTTTTTCTTTTTCCCATCCAGGGGGAATATGGATTAAAAAAATATTCATTCCGTATAGTGCTGATTAACTGTGTATTGCAAAATTTTTTACAAATATTTGAATTTTTTTACTACTATGTATTGCATAGTATAATATTTTATATATATCTTTGCATTGTAATGTTGTATTAAAAATATAGTAGCAATTAATAAACAGTACTATGAAAATAACAGTTAGTATCAACATCGGGGGCTATTCCTTTAATATTGATGAGGATGCCTACTCAGAATTAAAGATCTATCTTAAGAGTCTTGAGTTGCATTTCTCCGGTGAAGAGAGTTCATCGGAGATACTGTCCGACATAGAGGCACGGATGGCCGAGCTTTTTCGTGCCAGGCTTACCGCTTACAAGCAGGTAATTACCATAGAAGATGTAAGGCAGGTCACTGCAATCCTGGGAACTCCTGAAGATATTTCAGACAATGAAGGTCCGTCTGCCCGGGATAAATTCTCTTCTCCCGGTTATCACCGTATGTACCGTGATCCTGATCACCGGATCATAGGCGGTGTATGCTCAGGCATGGCTGCATACTGGAACATTGATCCTTTAATTGTAAGGATAATATTCATCGTGCTGGCATTTGCCGGTATTGGAATATTACTTTATCTCATCCTCTACATTGCAATTCCTGAGGCCAAAACAACAGCCCAGAAAATTGAGATGCATGGAGAACCTGTGAATATTCACAATATCAAGGACTCGGTCAAGGAAGAATTCAACCGTGTAAGAAAGAACATGAAGATATGATCTTCATACCTGGAAAATCTTTACTAAAACATTTAAAAATATATATCATGGATATAGAAAATACAAAAGCGCAAATGCGGAAAGGGATCCTGGAATATTGCATCCTTTCGGTGCTTTCCCGGAATTCCTGCTATGCCAGCGACATAATAAAAGAGCTGAAGGAAGCAGAGGTTATAGTTGTGGAAGGAACCCTTTATCCACTACTGACGCGTGAGAAGAATGCGGGTCTTTTAAGTTACCGCTGGGAAGAATCACCGCAGGGTCCTCCACGTAAATATTACGAACTTACAGAACAGGGCCGTTCATATTTATCTGATCTGGATAATTCGTGGATGGAACTTGTTGAATCAGTTAACAGGATAAGAACCAGGTAACCATATATAAACCAATAAAAACTGACAATAATGGATAAGACTATAAATATAAATATTGGAGGTTCCCTGTTCAGCATAGATCAAGATGCCTTTGGTATATTACGTGACTGGCTCCAGGCATTAAACAGTCGTTTTAAAAATGTACAGGGAGGACTTGAGACCATAGAAGATATAGAACTACGGGTTGCCGAGATCTTCCATTCCCAGAAAGGAATGGCCGGTATTATAACCAGGGAAAATGTGGAAAACATGATCTTAATAATTGGCAAACCTGAAGACTTTGACCAGCAGGAACCTGAGGATACCGGTCGGCGCCAGGACAATTACGGCTTTAGAAGAAGACTTTACAGGAATCCACAAGATACTGTGATAAGTGGTGTGTGCGGAGGACTGGGTGCATATCTGAATACGGATCCGGTCCTTTTCAGAATACTTTTTGCTGTTGCCTTTTTCGTATTCGGATCAGGTTTACTGGTATATATTATCCTCTGGATCGCTCTTCCTGCGGCACATAGTGAATCACAGATGCAGGAACTGTTCGGCAGTGATTACCGTGCAGGGTCACACGTCAGGACCCCAGGTACCGGATCTGCAGATAACACTACACGCTACAGGAGCTCTGCGGGTTATTCCGGCTTAGGTAATACTATCAATGAGATATTAAGTGCCATAGCAAGGGTATTATATATAATAGTAAGGATATTACTGATCATTATAGGGTTTGCTTTTATCGTCACAGGATTCCTGGCCCTTATATCCTTTATCCTTATTTTTGTCTTTAAATTCCCGAATATTCTTGCCCTTGAAGGAACCGGACTTAACATGAACTACCTTCCCGATTTCATGAGTTATATGGTCAGCCCGGGTACTGTACCATGGATACTGGGTCTGTCATCCGTAATTATTATACTTCCTCTTCTCGCATTGATCTACTGGGGTAGTAAGATGATAATCTGGTTCCGGGCCCGTGACGGTATCTTCAGCCTGGCAGCCATAGTGGTATGGATAGCTTCCCTGGCAATTCTCTCAATAATACTCTTCAACGAAGGTACGAGTTTTGCCAATACGGCCAGGATATCAACAGAAGCAGCAATACCAAGGAAGACAGATACCCTGTATATCATATCTGACAGAAAATTAAGTGATCTTATGTATAACAAAGAGGTCCGGTTTCCTGATGATGAATATGATATCTTCATTAACGACGGAGCCAGGGAGTTGTATATTAGACCATACCTGTCAGTCAGACCTTCTGACGATAACAACACAATGGTGGAAGTAAGGAAACGTTGTGCTGCCACAACTGAATCGGCAGGGCTGCAAAGACTTAGAGAACTGCAGTTCAACTATAGCATAAAACGCGATACGTTACACCTTGATGAATATTTTAAACTGCCCGAGGGTCGCAAATGGTCAGCTGATTTCGTGGGAATCAGACTGTATATACCTGAAGGAACTGTGATAAAACTGGACAGTAGTTCGGACTTTATTCTGCATTCACGCTACCACTACAGGTTCCATAATCGCTACGGGACTGAAACCTGGGATAATGGGGAACATATCTGGATAATGTCCGATGATGACCTTATACCTGCAGGAAATTATTAACTAAGAAAGTTTTTTCATTCCTGATATCTTTTATGACAGGGCTTTATCAAAATAAAATTTTTGATAAAGCCTTTTTTTATCTGTCAGTCCTGGCTTTAGGCTGCAGAACAAAATGCACTGCAGGTTTGTTTAAACAGAATCACAATGGATCGCATCAACTTTGAAAAAGCATATAAGTTCCTGTCATAAAAGGTGATAAAGATTACTATGTGTTTTCATTTTTCTGGTTTAATCTATACATTAAAAGGACACATAAATAGAAGAGTAACTGTTGCATGGTTAAGAACATGTTACCTTCCTTCAGTAATATAATAACAGACAGGCAATACTGTCTTCAGGAACACATTTAACCGGTGTGAATGAGATTTCAGGTTACAATGTACCCGATTATATAGTAAATTTGAAAATCTTTTGGTAATTGTCACCTGTTTTAATAACAGGGACACCTGTTTATATTAAGGGTAAGTGATTTCCCGGAAAAAGCGATCAGCTATGTCAGGTAAGATTAAACATAACTCATTAATTATTGCAGCTCTGGCGGCAGTCTTTTACATATTCTTCATGTACACCAAGCATAACCCCGCTCTTGCTTCAATAATACCATTTGGGAATGATCCGTATGATGCAATAGGCTCCTACACAGTTATTTTCACACCATTACTGGTTGTTCTTGCACTGCTCAGGACTATGCGTGGATATGGTTCTGAAGAGGCTTCAAATTACAGGAAAATACTGATGATACGTACACAGATATCGGTACCCCTGGCAATAATACTTACTCTTTCCGCCGACCTGATAGCTATGATACGTTACCGCCTGATCTGGATGAATAATCCCACTACCCTCCTGCTAATGTACCTGGTCCTCGGGATGATAATCCTTTCAATATGGGTTCTTTTTCTTGTTCATCGGGCAGGTATAACATTATATGAAACACATTCTGTCAGGATTAGAGGTGTTCTGATAACAAGTATTGTCTATATATTCGTACTTGCCATATACCCGCAGGTAATGACCGAATCGTTTATTTCCGAACTTTTTACTCTTTTCATCTGTATACTTCTTTTCTTTATCCCACTGTCTGTCCTGACAAACAATTTTGTCCCCTATCGAATTTTAATCACAGATCTACAAACACACAACAAACACCATCTAAATCCCTGGTTTGCCTGGCTGATAATTTTATCTATGGGCATCCTGCTGGGACTATTCATACTCACCGGGGAACTCACAGAAAAAGGAGGAGGCAGGGCATCCTTCTCTCATATACTTACTGTCTCACTGGTTTATATCGGGACTACAACGGTAGCTGCCATCATCGGATTTACAGCTATGAGAAAACCTCTTGGACTCTACGGGAATGAGGAATAATACCTGAATGAAATTTACGGATCAGGAGGATTTGGAGGGGTAATATATATTACTACGAGGAATTAAGACAGCAATAAATGAATATTCTTCTCATCCTGAACCATATACTCAAGGCATCCAGCACTTTGTGTTTTTAGCTTATAATATTTTAACCTATAGTATTTTGATGACTCAGGCATGTTTTCTAGCTTTGACCTTGAAAATCCAAGATTATGGTTTGCAGAGTAGAGACCAAGGAAATAGAAGAGATAGAACCTACAAATATTCCAACACAAACAGCATTCTGGGGAAGGTTAAAAAACAATCAGGGATTCATTCCCGGGGGATTTCAGCTTACTGTTTCGGAAGATCTCCTCTATCCCGGGAAAATCGGCAACATAAAAATAGAAGAAGATATACTTATCCTTATCAGGTATATTAACCGCGACCGGTGCTATGCATACGTACCCTACGGACCAAAACTGCAGCCGGGTTTTGAAAACTACGGCATATTTCTTGAGGAACTGTCAGAAGTATTAAGGCCTCATCTGCCTCCCGACTGTATATTCATCAAATATGACCTGCCCTGGGAAAACCAGTGGGCCAGGGAAGAGGATTTTTTCGACCCAGGGGGACGATGGAAGGGACCTCCACCCGTTTATACCCAGGAATTAAGACTTAATATCAATACCAATAACTGGAACCTGCAGAAAAGCCCCAGCGATATTTTGCCAACCAATACAATTTTCCTGAACCTGAAGTTAAGGGAAAAAGAACTGTTAAATGCCATGAAACCAAAAACAAGATATAATATAAGGCTCTCGGAACGTAAGGGTGTGTCAGTTGGCGAATACGGATCTGAGAAGATTGAGGAGTGGTACAGGCTGTACAGTAAAACTGCATTACGTAATAACCTCACATTACACCGCTGCGATTATTTCTCGACTATACTTACCAATCAGCGGTACTTTGATGAAAATGTCAGGGTCAGTCTTCTTATGGCTGATTATGAAGGTGAATATCTTGCAGCCATGTTCCTTATATTATCTGAGAGAAGAGGTACTTATCTTTATGGGGCCTCATCATCAGAAAAAAGATATCTTATGCCGTCCTATGCGGTACAGTGGGAAGCTATCAGGAAGGCCCGTGAATTCGGCTGCACAGAATACGATATGTTCGGATGTGCCCCAAATGCCAGCAGTTCACACCCACTTCACGGACTGTACAGGTACAAACGCGGATTTGGGGGGAAGCTTTATCACCGTATGGGCTGCTGGGACTACCCTTTCATGAAAGATGATTATAAACTTATAAAGGCACAGGAAGTCAATAACCAGAGTTACCAGGTGTGAGTGTGAGTGTGAGTGTGAGAAAAAAGAGTCGGCCCGGAGGGGTTCGAACCCTCGACACCATGATTAAGAGTCACGTGCTCTGCCAGCTGAGCTACGGGCCGGATAAAGGATCAAAGTTACAGTAGTTTTAGGAAATCTGATACTATTGACGGGAAAATATTACATGAAAGGAAATCAGTCAAATGAAAATCCAATGCCCTGATTATTGAATTTTTTATCTTTGTATAATAAAGACCATTTTGACTAAATCCTTAAAAGTCTATATATTATGTCCACCACCTATCCAACAAGCTTTGCACGTTTTTATGATGTGATCTATCACAGCTTAAGGGATACGGTCGACAATGAATATTTCCAGGACCAGATCAGCAGGACTTCCGGGAAAGTATTGGAAGTCGGGACCGGGACCGGAAGATTATTCCTGAATGCTCTCAACAGCGGGGCTGATATATACGGCCTTGATATAAGTGAATCGATGCTTAATGTCCTTTTGGGCAAACTGAAACCGGAGCAGCATTTCCGGTTAAGCCTTCAGAACATCGTTGATTTCTCTTTTGATTTCAAATTTGATCTTGTCCTGGCACCGTTCCGGGTGATCATGCATCTTCTCGATAAGGAGGAGCAGATACGGGCATTGGATAATGTCTTCGATCATCTTAACGGAGGAGGCAGATTCATTTTTGATACATTCGTACCTGATCTTCGCCAGCTCTTAACCGGGTTAAAGGACCAGGTTGATTTCGATGGTGAATATATGCCGGGACAAAAGTTAAGAAGATCAGCGTCAACACGACCCGACCTCATTAACCAGATCATAAACGTAAACTTCAAACTTGACTGGGAAGAAGGGAAAGAAAAGAAACACGATGAGTGGGATGTTCCCCTGAGGTTTTTCTTCAGGTACGAACTGGAACACCTTGTTGAAAGATCAAAATTCGGATCGTACCGGATATATGGTGATTATGAAGGGAGCGAACTTAAAAACGATTCAAAAGAGTTTGTAGTTATATGCCAAAAAGAATAATCACAGTCGTATAAAACAATAAATCTTTATATCATGTCTGAAAAAAAAGCTATCAAAAACAAATCAGGAGGTTTGCAAAAAAGATCAAGGCCGGCTCTCCTGGTTATTGATGTACAGAATAAATATCTGAATTTTGTCCCCCAGAATGACAGGGAACTGGCTTTTTTCTTTATTAATCTCCTGATAGACCTCTTTCGGGAACATGGTTTCCCTGTTATCAGGATCTATCATCATGATAAGGGATCAGAAGAAGAGCCCGGGTCAGGTGCTTTTGAGTATCCACCCGAGATACAGATCAGGGACGATGATACAAAAATTACCAAAAATTATTCCGACAGTTTTAACAAAACCGGGCTTGATAACATACTTCGTGAAAAAGGAGTCAACACTGTCTTCCTGTGTGGCCTGAGTGCGGTTGGTTGTGTTCTCGCAACCCGTACAGGTGCCTATAACCACGATTATAAGGCATTTATAGTAAAGGATGCCATAATGAGTCACAGATCGGAATACACAAGGAATGTGGAAGCAATGTTCGATGCCATAAGTTATGAAGCTGTCAGGCTGATACTTGATAATTCATAATATATGAGTTCCCTGTTTCCAGGGTTTGACTATCCTTGTATGGGTTCAGGATCTCAGTTTGCCGGTCATTCGTTATCGTCAGGGTACGGAAATAACCAATGGAATTGAAATTATAAGGAAGATCATATCCGAATTTTAAAAAAAGAAAGCAAGTAATAGATTTTTATATTACTGTTTTTGTTATATTGTATGTCCCTCTATAAAACAACTAACCATGATCACTCCCTATACAGATAATCGTGAAAATGAAATAGAACGAAGGAAGGTTATATCGTCGGTTAAGGACCGTCTCACCTTATGTCTCTGGTGGCTCAGCATCCCTGTTTATACAATAGCGATACAGTATATGAAAACATGGTTTCTTCCAAAGACTATTTTCAGGTTTAATATTCATGACTTTCTGATAAGAGAGAGATCTGCCGCTTTTTTCATGTTCGTGATACTGCCTGTCTTATTAATCTTAATAAATGCATTTTCAATCAGAGACCTTTTTAAGCTGGAAAACGCTTATCCAAAATCAAAACCTCTTGTTCTTATTATGGTTATTGTGCTTGAAATTATCATATCTGCTGCCGTAATTTGTATTTTCTTTATCTAAACTCAGAGACATGAAATTAAACTGGTTCAGACGCATTGGAATTATTTATATACCTGTGAATATCGCAGGCTGGATAATCCTGCTGGTTGCTGTGGCATATGCTGTTTATATTTTCCTCGATATTGACAGCAGATCACATTCTGTAAGTGATACTATGATTAATTTCACTCTCAATTTCTTCATTATTGGAGCTGTTTATACACTGGTTGCCTTTGTAACGGGAACCGGCGGTACTGAAAAAGAGTCTGAAGACAAAAAATCGTGAAAAAAGGCCTGTTTCTTCATTTTCTTGCTTTTCTTTCATTAAATGCCCTGTCACAATCTGTCACAAGGCCCCTGATAATCAGTGCAAAAATCCATTCCGGTCTTATGCTGCCTCTCTATGAAGCACTTGATTACCTGGTGAAAGATGATATTTATTCTCTTGATCTTTCATTAAGGTTCCCCGCAACCGGGAAAGATTACTGGGAAGAGCTTTATCACTATCCTGAAACAGGTATTGGTGTTTCTTACTGGAATCTTGGTAATGATGAGGTCCTTGGTAAAGCCTGGTCATTATATGGATTTATAAATGTGCCCCTGTACCGCAGCCCGGGAAAGTTCTCGATAAATTACCAGGTCTCTCTGGGAGGAGCATATCTCACAAAATCATTTGACTGGTACTCCAATCATCTGAACAGAGCAATGAGTTCACCCGTTAATATTTATGTACGACTGGGACTGGACGGTAAAATACAGCTTTCACCCCGTTCCCAACTTGTGTTTGAAGCAGGAACCTCTCATTTTTCAAACGGTAAAACCAAATCACCAAACTACGGTATTAATGCAGGTACTGTATCTGTAGGATTTAATTACCTTATAAACAACGACAAATATGAAATTAACGAACCTGAAATACCAGCAATAAAGAATCAGTATATACAGTCACTTATATACCTTGGAGGAGTTAAAGTATACGATAACCTGTTAAACAGGAAATACTTAACCTCGTCACTGTCGTATAATGCAGAGCGCGTACTAAGCCACCGCCGCAGGATAGGTGTGGGGGCAGATCTGTCGTATGACGGTTCAATAAGCGAAGCATTACAGGAAGCTGAGGGTATTCCTGAAAATAACATATCCAAAATGATCCGTTTTGGATTACATATATCATATTCAGCACAATATAAGCGCCTGGTAGCTGGAATCCAGGTTGGATATTATCTTTATTCAAAATATACAGTACTGACCCGGCTATATAACAAACTGACAGTCCAGTACTTCATAACATCACGAATTGTCGGAAGCATGGCAGTGAAGTCACACTGGGGAAAGGCGGACTGTTTTGAATATGGTTTAGGATATTACTGGTAAAAAGTTAATAACCGGAAAAATGAAAAAGCTGTTATTAATTATTTTTCTCTTTTCATTCGTAATGATCTCCTGCCGGGAATTGCTATTCAATGACGAAACCGGTTCACGCGAGATAATTCTAAATGATTTTCACGCTGTTGATTTTTCAGGCATATTTAACATATTCCTGGTTCAGGATTCTGCAAATAAGTTAGTGATAACGGGTAAAAATGATATCGGTTCAATAGATGCTTATGTGGAAAACGACACTCTTATTATAAAAGATCCTCATATTAAGTCATTTAATCCGTATAAAAACACTCTTGTTTTACATTTTTCAGATATTAAATACCTGGTAACCCGCGATCCGGTTACACTGACAGCCAGTGATACCATTAAGGCCGCTACTCTGAGCTACGATGCAATAGGAGAAATTGCAGAGGTCAGATTAATTGTAGAATGTAACACCCTGATACTGGTTAATTCAGCAAATACCCTTGGTTTCTTCCACCTGGCGGGTAAAGCAGATTACATAAGTTATTTTAACAGGTATGGCTGCAGTATTTTTGCGGATAGCCTGATTTCTAAAAGTGCCTCAGTACGAAACGAATCAATCGGGGAAGTACGTGTAAATGCTTCAGATCTTATTACCGCATATATTGTTGGGCCGGGGAATATTTATTATTATGGCGATCCTGTAATAAATATTGCTGAGAAGAAAGGATCAGGAAATGTCATAAGACTAAAATAAATTCACATTCGGTAAATTCAAAATACCTTTTCCTTAATTATAAAAGTAATGACAGATATAAGGGCAGATAATACTGATCCCCATACCAGGTCAACAATAGTTACTGTCAATGGCCAGTCTTTAAGAGTGGCCAGATTTGTCAGGTCGTAAGTTGCATATGTTATCAGTCCAAACAATGCTCCAAACAGAAGAGCATGCACCCACGAGTGTTTCTCCACTGCAGGTGAAATGACAAATACTACCAGACCGGCTATGAAAAGAATATAGAAAATAATAGCAGCAAACCAGTTAATATCCGGTTTCATCAAAAAACCAATCTGGTTCTGATAAAAATTCTTCGCCACAAGAACTAACCAGATCATGTCTATCACAAAAAAGACAGGCAATGCAATGAAAAATAGTTTAATAAACATATAATCGCATTTTAATCATTCATTTTCATAAATTAACTCATGTTTTATGACTCTTGCTAATTTATATCTGTATTCTTTATTGATAAAGAATTAGATATTGATTTCTGTAAAGCGATTATCATTTCTAAATGGCATAGCCAGTCTTATTATAAGAGAACCTAAATGAAAATTACAATAAAAGCATAACGTCCATAACCTTAAGATATCATTCAGGAATATACGGAGATAAGAGTTGTGATGGCATACAACTCAATGGTGCGGATCTCACAAACATGGGATAAATACATTTATTCACGGATATATAATAAGGATTTGCTCAAAATCTTAAACAAAAATTAAACTATTACCTGACAATTGTTGTTTCACCATAGAATGTAACCTTATACTTAACTTTAACCATTTATGAATAAAAGAATTAAATATCTATCGCCAATTGTGTTTTTTTTATTTGGCGCGAGTACGATCACGCTAAACGGACAGGGAGTAGTTGACCTTGAGACAGGAATTGTTGGCACCGGTTACAATAATGTCAGGATCCCCGGTGACCAGGGAACCCTCTTTTCTCTTAAGAATGATTTAAGTACCGGTTCAGCTTTTTTTTATCGGGTAAGATTGAGTTATACCTTTAATTCACGTCATACATTATCACTGTTGTATGCACCCCTTAAAACCAAATCAACCGGGAGCCCGGCAAATGATATCCTGTTTGAAGGAGTAACATTTCCGGCCAATACCGACCTGACAGGAACGTATAAGTTTAACTCATACCGGTTTACTTACAGGTACGAAATAGTAAGAAAACCCGGGTTCGAATTCGGACTTGGCATAACAGCTAAAATCAGGGATGCAAGTATTGCATTAAAATCATCCGGACTTGAAAGTGAAAAAACAAATGTGGGATTTGTGCCATTAATAAATTTCAGAATGCTGTGGAGGATGAATGAAAAATTTGGTCTTCTTCTGGATGGCGATGCTCTGGCAGCAAAACAGGGAAGAGCTGAAGATATCCTCATTGCAGCAACATATGACATATCCGGCAATATCGGGCTTAAAGCCGGATATCGTATTCTGGAAGGAGGAGCTGATAATGATGAAGTATATAATTTCGCCCTGCTTAATTATTTTTCAGTAGGATGTTTCCTGAGATTTTAACTGCCCTTAAATTATAAATAAAGGTTACCCTGAATTTCTACCGGCTAAATAGTCTAACTTACACAGGAGAACTGATCTCAGGTAAAATTATCTTGGAGAAAAAGCTGCCTAATTAACATTAAAACCATGATGAAATATTTTGACACCGGAACAATACTGGTAATAGTTATTACTTTCATTCTTTTTGGCGTTGCATTATTTTCAAAAGGCTTTACCCATGACCTGCTCCTGGAAGCCGGGGTATTCCTGGTTTCAGTTAAACTGATCTTAATGTCATATAAGAATGGATTAAACCATATTGAGCTGCAGAAAGATTTACAGGAAATAAAAAAGCTGCTGGAAAAAGGTTACGGGAAATAGCCCTGCGGATGTAATAATGATAGATAATATACATTCCCAATTTGGTCCAATTTTTGCTATTTCAGGGTAGTAGCATAACCTTGAAATTTTATTTCCTTTTACCATGAAAAAAATCGGAATCTCCTTATCATTAATTACAGTGATCATCTTGATCATGTTTTCAGCATCCTGTACCAAAGAGCCTGCTCCATTGCAGGATTATCTGATCCAGGTCGACAGTATTCATGTTGCCGATACAGTACCGGCCGGAGTATCATTCGATATTGAATTTTTTGGCATTGTGGGTTTTGATGAATGTCACAGTTTCAAGGTATTTAATCAAACCTATAAAGGGAATGACATAACCATCCAGGCCTGGGGAACCTTTGACAATGCCGCTGAAGTGTGTGCTGATGCTCTTGTTACCCTGGACGGCAGGAAACTGACCATGCAGCTCAACATTCCCGGGAACTATAAACTATTAATAGCAGAGCCGGCAGGTTATTCAATCTATAAAAAGATAATAGTCCAGTGAGCTGAATAACTTTTACCTGGGAAGACTCGAAAATAGAGTATCCCATTAATATCAGTGGTATAGTTTTTGTATTGGATTAAACTACTAACCATTAATGCCATGAAAAAATCAGTACCTGTATGGTTGCTTGTTGCTGTAACAGTTGCGGCAACCCTCATGATTTCCTGCGAAAAATCTTCTCAGCAGGATTTGCCCACAGAACCGGTCACTATTTCCACGGAACCTTACCAGAAAGAAATTATTGATTCCGCCAACACATTTGCCCTTTCGCTTTTCAGATCAACCCTTGATGATGTAAAGGGAGGAGGAAATGTTCTGATCTCACCATTCAGTGTAAGCACTGCCCTGTCGATGACTCTTAACGGTGCCGCGGGACGGACTTTTGATGATATGCGCAGTACACTTGGATTTGGTGAAAAAACTCTTGAACAGATTAATGATACCTACCTGAAGCTGATTGCTGAAATGGTACCCGTAGACAGCCGCGTGGTACTGGAAATTGCTAATTCGGTGTGGGTGGAAAAACAATTCCAGCCAAAAGAAACGTTTATAAATACCATTAAAGAATATTATGAAGCCGAAGCCAGAACGATAGATAAAACAGATCCTTCTTCTGTAAAAATGGTGAACGACTGGATTGCACAGAAGACTCATGATAAAATAAAGGATATGCTTGATGAGCTGCATCCTGACATTGAAATGCTTCTGATCAATGCAATATATTTTAATGGAAAATGGAAATACACTTTCGAAAAATCCGACACAAAGGATGAGACTTTTTATGTAAACGGAAGTAACCCTGAACAGGTGCCGATGATGCACATCAACACCGATCTGAATGCTGCCAGGATCGACAATGCAACCATTGCCGAGATTCCCTACGGTCAGGGTAATTTTTCAATGGTCGTTGTTCTTCCGGAAGAAGGTACCGGTACGGCAGACATAGCCGGTACATTAACACAGTCAGTATGGCAGAACTGGGTGACAATCCTTGAAAATAATAAGCATAAGATCAGCCTGTCAATGCCAAGGTTCAAATATGAATACAAAAGGACCCTTAATGATGATTTGAAAAATATGGGAATGGGAATTGCATTTACAGATCTTGCCGATTTCAGCAATATCAGCGATCTTCCCCTCATAATAAACAGGGTCCTGCACCAGTCATTTATAGAAAACAATGAAGAGGGGACAGAAGCCGCTGCCGCAACTGTTGTTGAATTAATAAGCGGAATGGCCGATCCCGGATCTACAGTTTATAGCGTAAAACTGGACAGACCGTTCCTGTATTTTATAAGAGAATGCTCTACCGGTACCATACTATTTGCAGGACAGGTTAATGACCCTCTGTCTGAATAAAGAGACGATTCCCTTTTTATCGGGGAATTTTGTTTTTTTAACCTAAGGAATTATTTGCAGCAACCAGGTCACTGAAGTAGTCGTCAATTTATATTCGGTGACTCCAAAAAACACGTCATCCTGATGCGAAACGCAGTGAAGCGAGGGATCCCCTAATCACTTATCATATGTAAATCAAAATAATATTCTTTTCAATATGCATAATGGAACCACTCCGTGGTTCATCATTCTATTACCTGCAACAGGCTAGCAATGATGAAATCGCTCCGCGATTTTTACGGAAATTACTTTGTCCATAAGAAGCACCCGACAGTTTCGTCAGGGGCTGCCGTGATAAGAATGGAAGAATCGCTTAATAAACTATTTCTTGTTTAATCTGAGCTCCCTTTTACTCCATACGGCTCTGAAAGAGCCAAAGATGAATAACCCCTGGTGAAACCAGGGGGAAACTGTCACTCAGGTATCCTGCAGCTCTGCAGGAGCTGAATATATTAGTTATCCCTAACATATCCTATCAGACATCCTCATCATGCATCCTGAGTGAAAAGAAAATTGCTTATTTTTGGTTTTATGAATACCACGGTAAGCATAAATGCCTTATCCCTCTTCATCTTCTTTGGAGTGATCCAGGGTATTATCCTTTCCTTTTTTTACCTTCTGAAACCTTCTCCTTACGGCAGTTCCAATACATTCCAGGGTCTGCTCTTACTTTCCATATCCCTTTGTATCCTGGAGGAATTCCTTAATATTACCGGCCTTATAGTAAGAGTTCTGCCTGTCACAAATACCACCGAACCTCTGAACCTGGTTATAGGACCACTGCTTTACCTCTATGTTAAACGTAGTATTGGAGATAAAGGCTCAAAAAAGGAATGGGGCCATTTTCTTCTTGCTATCCTGTACCTCTGCTACATGTTCTTTGAATTCAGGCAGTCAAATGAATTCAAATACAACTCGTATGTCTATTCCATGCATTCCGGCTGGCCAACCATCAGTACAAATATCAAAGGTTATTTTGATCCTCTCAATATTAAGAGATATCTTAATCTGGTTACAGCACTTCAGGCAATGATGTACATTGCTCTCAGCCTAAGGATACTTGTAAAAAAGGCACTTTTATCCGGCCGGTCGCTTTTCAGAACTGATGACGGGCTGTTACGGTCACTCAGGAACATGACATTACATTTCCTTATAATTTTTTCCATCTTCATTATTGTCAAACTGAACTTCAAAGGAGATACAGGAGATTATTTTATTGGATTGTATGTGGCTTCCCTTGCAACATTCACATCATTGAAAGCAATGAATGATTCATCATACTTTTCCAGATCAGGTTCATTCATGGATCTGTCGATGGAAAAATACCGCAAGTCGTCACTTACTGAAGACAAAAAGTATGAAATACTTGATAGCATACTACACGAATTCAAAGACAACCGCTATTTCTCAGATAATCTTGCATCCCTTTCCGAACTTGCAAAAAGGATTGGAGAAAGTTCACATCATGTCTCACAGGTAATAAATGAAAACCTTGGTAAAAGTTTCTTTGAACTGCTTGCCGAATACCGTGTGGAAGAAGCAAAAAACATTCTTGCCGATAAAAAAAGAGACAGACTGACAATCGAAGAGATATCCGAACTTGTGGGTTATAATTCCAAAACAGCTTTTAACAATGCTTTCAGGAAGCTGACCGGCAAAACTCCCTCTGAATTTAGAAAGAGCATAATGCCCTGATTTTATGCTATTTATATCATCCCTGACATGCATGCCGATAGGGATGTACTTCATCCTTATAGGGACGTTCGTCTTATAGCTTTAATCCGTTTTAATTTTGATCATGACAAATTAAAACCGGTACTATGAAACCAAAAGATTCAATATCCAAAGTTCCTTACCATAATCCAAACCAGGATCTTATAGAAGGTTGTAAAAGAAGAGATCAGCAATCTCAGTTCATGGTCTACAAGCTTTATTATAAAGCGATGTACAGGGTCAGTCTCAGAATAGTACGTGATGAAATGGAAGCAGAGGATATCATGCAGGAGTCTTTCCTGTCAGCCTTTGACAGGATAGATGCTTATTCAGGAGTTGCCAGTTTTGGCGCCTGGCTGAGAAAAATAGTTGAAAACAGGTCATACGACTTCCTGAGAAAAAGCAAAGGAATGTCATGTGAGAGTATTGAAACATCTGCTTTTAATAGTCAGCTGGCTGACAGTAACCCGGAAGACGGGGATATAAAAGACAGCCTGGTAAAAAAGGTAAAGGAAATAATAAATCATCTTCCTGCCGGATGCAGGGAAGTATTTTCCCTGTATCATTTTGAAGGCTATGATCATGAGGAGATAGGGGAGATACTCTCAATATCACCTGTTACATCACGATCCCAGTATAACAGGTCAAGAAAAAGGATATTGGATGAATTCCGGAATTCAAATATTTTGAATACACTCAGTAGGCACCTTTTTTAACTGCCCGGCAGTCACAAAAATCCAGGCTGTTATGGAAGTATGTCTTGATGACCGTCAGTCCCTTTTATAGATTCAACTTAGATTGAATATGAGAAAAATCTTATACCTTTATAGATCAATAAAATAGTCATTCTTTCACTAATTTTATATTATGTATAAAATCTTCAGACCTGTATACCTTTTGGCAGTCATTCTTCTGCTTGCATCATCCTGTAAAACTGAACAAACCTACAATGAGAAGAACAGGCTCCAGTATCATTTCTCTCCGGAGAAGCACTGGATGAATGATCCCAATGGTCTTGTCTGGTTCGAGGGTGAATACCATCTCTTCTACCAGTATTACCCCGACAGTACTGTGTGGGGTCCGATGCACTGGGGGCATGCCGTAAGTAACGACCTTGTCCACTGGAAGAACCTGCCCATAGCCTTATATCCCGATTCCCTGGGATACATTTTCTCAGGAAGTGCTGTTATTGACCGGAACAACAGGTCGGGTCTTCAGTCAGGTGATTATCCTCCAATGATTGCTGTCTTTACACAGCATTCCGAAAAAAGACTTAAGGAAGGACGCACGGATTATCAGAACCAGAGTATTGCCTACAGTAATGATAAAGGACGGACATTCAAAAAATATGAGCACAATCCGGTAATAGCAAATCCCGGAGAAAAAGACTTCAGGGATCCGAAAGTCATATATATTGATGACCTGGATAAATGGGTCATGGTACTGGCTGCAGGACAGAAAGTTGAATTCTACAGTTCGGTCAATCTCCTGAAGTGGGAACATATGAGCGATTTCGGTACCGGTATGGGAGCTCATGGAGGGGTATGGGAATGTCCCGACCTGTTTCCTCTTTCATATGGTGATACAATAAAATGGGTCCTTCTTGTAAGCATAAACCCGGGCGGCCCCAACGGGGGCTCAGCAACCCAGTATTTTACAGGAGATTTTGACGGGACAAAGTTCATTCCGGACAATAACGGCGACACAATATCCTGGCTCGATTATGGGCCCGATGACTATGCCGGGGTAACATATTCAGGTATCCCCCCCGAAGATGGCAGAAGAATTTTGATCGGCTGGATGAATAACTGGGCATATGCCCAGCTTGTTCCCACATCCGGCTGGCGAAGCTCCATGACATTACCACGAAGACTTTTCCTAAGGGAAATAAACGGAACTCCCAGGGTATGTTCTTCTCCTGTCAGGGAAATCAATTCTCTCAGGACAGCCGTACATGACACCAGGCTGGTGCCTGACTCTTCATTTGCTATATCGGGACTAAATGAGTTTATGTTAAACTTCGATCTGGCAGGTTCAGGATCAGAGGAATTCGGACTTGTGTTTTCAAACAGTATGAATGAAAAACTGGTTATTGGCTTTAATAAAAAAGATAACCGTTTCTATATGGACAGAAGTAAATGTGGGATGACAGGCTTTTCTCCAGTCTTCGCGGATAGGACCTATGCTCCAAGGTTTGCTGATGGTGATACGCTTAAAATGCATCTTTTCCTCGATCACGGATCATTGGAAATGTTCGCCGACGATGGAGTGGAAGTGATGACAGAGACATTTTTCCCGGACCAGGATCTTAACAGAATAACCATCTTTACAAACGGGGGAGATATAAAAACGTACAGGTGTACTATATGGGACCTTAAATCAATATGGCATTGAGATGATCTTTATACAATCACGTGAAAAAACCAGCTTCAGTTGATGAATATATAGCGGGATTCCCTCCTGATATCAGGCAATATCTTGAAGAGATCCGACAGACAATACAGATTGCAGCCCCCTTAGCACAGGAAACGATCAGTTATGCCATGCCTTGCTACAGGCTAAACGGATACCTTGTTTACTTCGCAGCTTTCAGTCATCATATCGGTTTCTATCCGATGCCTTCGGCAATAAAGGAGTTCAGAGAGGAACTCTCAGGATACAAAAGTGCAAAAGGATCAGTACAGTTCCCTGTCGGACAATCCCTTCCCAAAGATCTGATCACCAGGATTGTAAAGTTCAGGCTCGCGGAAAATATGAATAGAAAAACCACCGGGAAAAAGTCCTGAATAATACCAGGTTCATCTCTTTAATTTCCTTAGAAGCAAAGAATATGGCAGTAACATGCATGTGTCATGTATTCTTAATAAACATTAACACAGCGCTATATTGCCATCAAAATACATTGTCATACACACACATACAAAGCTTAAAACCTGATTTTTGTATGGTGACATACTGTCAAACTCATCAAATGGTATCTTTTTTGCGGCTTGTTTGCTGGAAATTTTTTGGACAATTAAAAAGAAAAGCTATGAAACGTATGGTTATAATTGCCATTGCAGCCTTTCTGGCTTTAAGCAGTTGTAATGGACAGACAGGGAAAAAAGAGATCAATGATCAGGCTAAAGCTGACAAGCCCAAGACAAACGTTCAGGTCAAAAAAGTATATGATGACCATGGGAACCTAATAAAATATGATTCAACATATACTTATGTCTACACGAATCCTGATATAAAAGGGAGTGTACGCGACAGTGTAACAGCTGAGTTCAGCAAGCACTTCGGGCAGAATGATTTCCTTGGCAACGAGTCTTTATTCAAAGACATGTTATCAAGAGATTCCCTTTTAATGAACAACGATGCATTCACAAAGGAATTCTTTAACAAGGATTTCTTCTCAAATGATTTCGGGTTAAGTTCACAAAATATGGAAAAGTTCTTCCAGCAGATGGATTCTGTCAGAAACAAATTCTTCGGGCATACACTTAAGCCTGAAATAAACCGTAAACAGTAATTTCAGATATTACTGGTTCGTCATATTAATGTACCTGACTTTGCCAGGACATGATCTGACTCAAAGCCCCGCTTTATTGATCTCATCCGGGGCTTTTTTACATATGTAAGTCAGAAATATAAATTCCCAGGTAAGCAGGCAGGATTGCAAAAGAATATCTGCCAGTATTGACTTGATAAAGGAAATTTTATACCTTTCATTTCTTTTTAACCTGATAAATAATATGCTTAAAAAATTCCCTGTCTAACTTTCAAATCTATGAAAACCAAGAATCTAAAATTTTTTCTGGCATTGACCATCCTTGTTATTTTCACAGTAACAGTAAAAGCACAGGTAACAGGAACCTACCTGGGTAAATGGAGTTTTAATGCACCTTCCGCTCCGGAAGGATATATGAACGGCATCATTGATCTTAAGGCTGATACTGCAATTATTTCCTTTAGCGATATTCCGTACTCGTCTGTGTCCAACTGGATCAAAGCACGCAACGATTCCCTCATTTTTGAAACATATATTAATACTAATGCTGTACTTTTTTCTCTGAAACTGGAAGATAATAAGATTGAAGGTGAAGCCGTATGGGGCGAGGGAGAAACAAAAATATTCCTTGTAAGGGAGTCAAAAAAGGAATGAAGATAGCCTTTTATGAAAACATCCTTATATCTGAAAAAGATATGGTGATCCTTTTAAGGAAACAGGTATATCTCAAATGCTATGTGAACCGCTGCAATTAATTTTAAAATGATACCTTTGGGCCTTCATATAGTCAAATTGATATAACCTGAATCAAGATGAATAAACTTAGAATATTCCCCCCTGTTTTACTGCTTTTACTGTTATTTGTATCAACCTCTTGTAAAAGGGAAATACGTGACCTGGACGGGAACCTTTACTCTACGGTAAAAATAGGAAACCAGGTCTGGATGAAAGAAAACCTGAATGTAAGTCATTTCAGTAACGGGGATCCGATTGCCGAAGCAAAATCAGCAGGTGAATGGATTATGCTTGGGATGCAGAAGAAGCCAGCCTGGTGCGCACAGGGAAATAATCCGGATAATGAAAGGACCTACGGAAAGCTGTATAACTGGTATGCTGTCAATGATCCCAGGGGACTTGCCCCCGAAGGATTTCACGTACCTACAGATGACGAATGGACACAGTTGATAAATTACTTCGGAGGTAGTGTAATGGCTGCTTTGAAAATGAGAGCGAATACAGGTGCAGGAACCAATCAGGCAGAAAAGGGAACCGGTTTTGACGCACTGTCTGCCGGTTATCGCACAGTTCCTGGAAAATTTGAAGGCGTGGGTAGTTATGCATACTGGTGGTCCACAACTGAAATTACCAAAGATGCTGCCTGGGTAAGGTTTCTGGATTATCTTTACTGTAATATTTATTTCAGTGCAAACAATAAAGCCAGCGGATTCTCTGTCAGGTGTATCAGGAACTGAATATTTATAAAAGGGTCAAATTTTAGGAAATATTTAACACTATCATTTTACAACTTTTTGCCCGTTTCTTTATTTTTGCCTTCCGTAGATAAAATCAACCTAAAATATGGAGGAACTCAGGATGTCAGCACATTCAAAATTGTCAAGCTTTCTTTTATCATTTGCTTTCAGCATAATCGGATTTGGCGGTAATGCTGCCACCCAGACTGACAGTGTGACCCTTTACACTCCCTTTACACAGGTAACTGTTACTCCCGGAGAAACAATTAATTATACTGTTGATGTATTAAATAATACTTCGGATATTAAAACCGTCGATCTCTCGATGACAGGAGTTTCCAGGGGCTGGGTTTGTACACTGAAGGCAGAGGGACTTAGCATCGGACAAATATCTGTTCTTCCCCATGATAAGAAAAGCTTCACTCTTACAATTGAGGTGCCACTTAAAGTAAACAAGGGACTCTATAAGTTCCGGCTGAATGCAGGAAATGTCTCATCACTCCCCCTATCGGTCATCATCTCTGAACAGGGAACCTTTAAAACAGAATTTAAGACTCAGCAGGGTAATATGCAGGGCCATTCAAATTCGACATTTACTTATACTACCACTTTAAGTAACATGACAGCAGACCGGCAGAATTATGCACTTATGGCTAACGCGCCCCGGGGATGGACAGTAACTTTCAAAAATAAATACCAGCCTGTTACCTCTGTAAGTATTGATCCAAACAACTCCGAAAATGTGATTATCGAGATTAAACCACCTGCTGAAGTTGAAACAGGAACCTATAATATACCAATAAGGGCTGTTACCAATTCCACATCAGCAGAACTTGATCTTGAAGCAGTTATCCTGGGAACTTACGATGTGGTTATAAGTACTCCTGTAGGTCTTCTCAGTACCAAGATCATAGCCGGTGAAGCAAAAAAAGTTAATTTTATTGTTAATAATACAGGGACATCCGTTCTTTCAGACATCAGGCTCTTACCTGCTGCCCCTCCTAACTGGGATGTAACATTTGAGCCAAGAACAGTGGTAAGCCTGCTGCCCGGTAAAACGACACAGGTAACAGCTACAATAAAAGCCAGCAAGAAAGCAATACCGGGCGACTACGTTATCAACGTTGAAGCCAGGACCCCGGAGGTTTCATCAAAGGTAAACCTTCGTGCGACAGTTGAAACCCCTATGTTATGGGGCTGGATAGGAGTTCTGATAATTTTTGCCTCACTGGCTGTTGTATATTTTCTGTTCCGCAAGTACGGAAGGAGGTAGCTCGTGGCCGGAAAAATCATAGAACTGGTTGACCTCACAAAAAAATACGGATCGTTCACAGCAGTGGACCATCTGAACCTCTCGATCCGCAGCGGGGAGATTTTTGGACTTCTCGGTCCGAACGGGGCCGGCAAGTCAACAACCATCCTCATGATGCTCGGCCTGACAGAACCAACTTCCGGATCAGCAAAGGTTTGTGAAATAGATCCCACAGTGAACCCGATAGCTGTTAAAAGAAAAGTCGGTTATCTGCCTGAGGATGTCGGGTTCTATCCAAACAGGAACGGGGTGGAAAACCTGATGCTCACGGCAATGCTAAATAATCTCTCCCCGGCAGAAGCCCTGAAGAAAGTAATATATACACTTGAAAGAGTCGGGTTGTCTGAAGCAGGAACAAAAAAGACGGGTAAGTATTCAAGGGGGATGCTGCAGCGTCTTGGCCTGGCCGATGTACTTATCAAGAATCCCGAAGTGATAATACTTGATGAACCAACCCTGGGTCTCGATCCTAACGGGATGCGGGAGTTTCTAGATCTGATAGTCCGGTTGAGCCGTGAAGAGGGCCTGACAGTGCTGTTTTCCTCTCACGACCTTCACCAGGTCCAAAAAGTATGCGACAGGGTCGGACTGTTTGTAAAGGGCCGCCTTATTGCTGAAGGAGATATTCATTCACTGTCAGCCAAACTCTTTAGAAAAAGTCCGTATATTATTAAAGCCACCGTGACTTTCAACACTACAATAAAAAAAGACAATGAAGTGAACGGATCACCCGAAGAGCACCTGATAAATACTTTGAAAAAATTGGATGGTATAACAGGAGTTGATAAAGAGAATGAAGATCTTATCATTTACAGCGCATCTGACCTGACATCTGAAGTATCAAGGGTGATAATAGAATCCGGAGGTTTATTGACCTATCTTAATAAGAAGGAATACGGACTTGATGATATTTACTACCGTTATTTTGAAGGAGGTGAAGATCATGAATAATACCGGATCAACAAACAGCAGCCTTTCGGATCCTACCACTGACAAAAGGGAACACGGTATATTGTACAGGCTCCCCAGAAAGAAATACAGGGTACTTCCTCCTTTCAGAGTCATTCTCAATAAGGAGATCTCTGATCATGTCAGAAGCTGGCGCTTTCTGATCCTGCTTATCATCATCTCACTCACTTGTTTCGGATCGGTATATACGGCTGTCGAATCAATGAGCAAAGCCGCCAGACCCGATGATCCGGGTAATGCCTTCTTCTTTTTAAGGATATTCACACAGACCGACGGAACTCTTCCTGCTTTTGTAGTGTTTATCGGTTTCCTGGGTCCACTGCTCGGCATAAGTCTTGGTTTCGATGCTGTTAATTCAGAGCATAACAGCGGCACCCTGAGCCGGATACTTGCACATCCTGTACACCGCGATTATATACTGAACGCTAAATTCCTCGGTGCCCTGTCAGTAATCAGTATTATGTTCTTCGCCCTCGGATTCCTTGTAATAGGCTTCGGACTGATAACCCTGGGAATCCCCCCTACTGCTGAAGAATTTATGCGTATTCTGATCTTTTTGCTGATAAGTATTATTTATGTTTCATTCTGGCTCAACCTCTCGATAATGTTTTCCGTTAGGTTCAGACAACCAGCAACTTCGGCTCTGGCAGCAATAGCTGTCTGGCTTTTCTTCTCTATCTTCTACGCTCTGATAATTAATCTTATAACCAAGCCAATGACACCCGGCGCCCTGGCTACACAACAACAGCTGCTGGCTTTTCAGCATTTCAAAATGAATCTCCTGAGGCTTATGCCAAACCAGCTATTCAGTGAAGCTACAACAACGCTTCTCATGCCATCAGTAAGAAGCCTTGGCCCGCTGACAGTGGAACAGATGTACGGTTCTCTTCCGGGACCACTGCCACTTGGTCAGAGTGTTTTACTTGTGTGGCCCCAGGTAACAGGGCTGATTGCCGGTACAGTTATGTGTTTCTTGTTGGCTTATGTCCCCTTTATGAGAAGAGAGATCCGCTCGAGGTAAAAACTTCTGAGCCAGCACCTTTTTATGATAAAAAGCATTTTGTTATACACAACATTATGACCGGCATAGTGTTTTATACTTTACATGTGATGTCGTTATTAATTTAGTTGCTTATGAGATCAGTAAAGTATTTTTACCTGACGATGGCTGTTGTGATGATGTTAATATTGGATTCCGGTTGTACCAAAAATTCAACTGATACAAGTGGACTTTATATACCCACCAGCTCTGATGCCACAGCTAACGCAACACTGCAGGAACTTGAACAGGGCCGTGCTCTATATATCGACAACTGCGGAGCATGCCACTCCCTGTTCTCCCCCGATGCATATACCCCTGCCCGGTGGAGGAGCATATTGAACAGCATGGCACCTAAAACGACTATGTCGGCTTCTGAGATATTACTGGTGACAAAATATGTTACCAGGGGTAATTAAGCATTCCTGAACAGCGCGGGCTTCTCCTTTATATATACTATTATAATAAAGATCCCCAGAAGTGCAGTATGGAAAACCACCCGCATTAAGGCTGTGGACGGGCTGTAGACTGTGGCTGTAAAATAGATCAGCACAGCGATCCCAAGGTAGGCTGCCGCTTTTAGAAGGTTATATTTAACCGGGAAGAATCTTTGTCCTATGATATAGGAGAGTATCATCATCGTACCATAACATATGAATGTAGCCCATGCTGAGCCGTAATACCCATGAATAAGGTGATCGGCTGATAACGGTATCCACCAGAAATTCAACGTTAGTGTTATTACGGCCCCCGTGATGGACATCCATGCCCCCCAGTGTGTCTTCCCTGTCAGCTTGTACCAGATTGACAGATTATAATATACTCCAAGGAATAGATTTGCCATCATAAGCACCGGTATAACACCTTTCCCTTCCCAGTAATTCCTTCCTACAAGTATCGGAAGTATGAAATCATCAAGGTAAAGCATTGTCACAAGGAAGATAAGCGAAACCGCTATGATGAAATAATCCATTATCCTGGCATATGTCTGACGGGCATCCTTTTCCCTGGCCTGGGCAAAGAAGAACGGCTCCGCTGCATATTTGTATGCCTGAATGAAAATGGTCATCAGTATTGAAATCTTATAACATGCAGCATAAATTCCAACCTGGTAGGTAGCCATTTCGGCTGACCCCGGCAAAAGATACCTGAGCATCAGTCGGTCGAATGTCTCATTGATGATACCTGCCATACCGGCAAAAAGAAGCGGGAAAGCATATATGAACATTTTTCGCCATAACTGCGGGCTTATTCTCCACTTCACCACAACCATGCCGGGCGACAATAATAACAATGTAACCGAACTTGCCACCAGGTTGGAGATGAATATATACTCTATACCCCAGTCGGGTCTGTATATCAGTAATATTGCCCTGGAAATACCGGTTCCGGGATACGTGCTCAGTAAAAATGGGCAAAGGAGTATAAAGAAAAGATTAAGGCCAATATTTGTTATAATGTTGACCATGTTTATAGTGGCAAATCTCTTTGCCCTGTTCTGGGATCTCAGTCTTGCAAGAGGGATTGATGATACGGCATCAAGTGCAAGTATCCACCCAAACCACAAAACATAATTCTTTGAAGAAGGATATTCTATCCAGCCGGCTATCGAACCTGAAAAAAAGGATACAAACAGTAGAAATACCACAGATGAGATGAGTAGTGATATCATACCTGTGCTATACACCCTGTCTTTATCCTTTTCCTGTTCTGAAAACCTGAAAAAGGCTGTTTCCATTCCGTAGGTTAGAATTACCTTGAGGAATGATGCATACGAATAGAACACATTAACAGTACCATACTGATCTGGAAGGAAAACACGGGTATACAGCGGTACCAGGAGATATCCCAGTACTCTGCCCAATATGGTCGGAATACCATATATTGCAGTCTGTCCGGCCAGTCGTTTAATTGCTGTCACACAGTAAAGATAATTTTTAATTGTAATTTCCTGTCAGGTTTTCCTTAGGGAATAATTTATTATCTTACATGAGTAATTTGAATTCTAAATTTGAATTCACAGGTAATTATGAGTGTTGGGAATGATTAAGCATTTGGTCTTCTCCATGGGGGGAAGGGGCATTAGACCACTGATCATTTATTGTCCTGTGTCAGAACCAAACTGTCTTAAGGGTGTTAATGTATTAACAGAGGAGAAAATGATATTAAATCTTTGCCTGCTTTGTACTATTCTGAGATATTTATATTAATAACATTATCACAATGACTCTGAAAATTATTTTACTGGGGATCATATTCGGAATTATCCTGCAATATGCGAAGCTTAACAAGTATAATGTGATCAGCGGCCTGGCCATTCTTGAGAATCTTACGGTTGCCAAGGCCCTGGCGATTGCCGTTGGAGCCGGTGCAATCCTTATGAGTATTGAAACCGGACTGGGATTTGCAACGTACCATATTAAGCCCTTCCTGCTTGTTGGAATAATTGCGGGAGGCTTTATTTTCGGTATGGGTATGGCTATTCTGGGTTATTGTCCCGGAACAATGGCTGTTTCCCTGGGTGAAGGATCCCTCGATGCTCTCATCGGTATTTTAGGGGGACTCACCGGAGGCTTAGTCTTCACACTTATCTTACCGGCAATAAACGGGATACTTGGCCCTGATCTGGGTACAATTTCACTCATGTCATTCACCGGAAATAATGCACTCTTCTATATCATATCAGTTTTGTTGGGAGGGGGCTTTATCTGGCTGGCATTTTTCCTTCACCGGAAAGAAAAAGCATCGGACTATAAATGGCTTTACACCGGACTGGCCCTTGCTGTTCTTGACGGGATTATATTTCTTACCTCTGCATTTAACAGGCCTATAGGTGCTTCTACCTCGTACCCGTATATGGCTGACCTGCTTACAGGGACAACATCAAATGATTATTTTACGGCGATACAAAAACCCGGACACTGGGAGATGTTATTTCTTATTGGTGCGGTACTGGCCGGTCTGCTTAATTCCATTAACAGGAAAGAGTTTAAACTAACGTTGATCCACACCAACTGGGAACGCTTTAAAGGTAAATCTCCTGCAAAACGTATATTCTGGGCCTTTACCGGAGGCTTCATCCTGCTCTTTGGTGCCAGGATGGCAGGAGGATGCACCAGCGGACATATTCTGTCCGGAGGGATGCAGCTGGCTGTCAGCAGCCTCGTTTTCGCAGTTTTTGTCTTTGCAGGACTTCTGATCACCGGAAAATTGTTTTATAAAAGGACATGACACAGGAAAATGTAATGCATAAAGAGGAACATCTCGGCAGTTCTGCATTTATAACTGATGTGGTGATCGGGATGTCTGACGGCCTTACAGTGCCTTTTGCACTGGCTGCAGGACTTAGTGGTGCGGTGCATAGCAATGCGGTGGTAATAACCGCCGGTATCGCAGAGATAGTTGCAGGTAGTATTGCCATGGGTTTGGGCGGTTACCTTGCCGGTAAAACAGAGCAGGAACATTACCAGGCTGAACTTAAAAGAGAATATGATGAGGTCGAAAGTATACCTGAGGAGGAAAAGAAAGAAGTAAAACTGGTATTTGCCGAATACGGTATCAATGAAAAGACCCAGAGCCTTATTGCTGATGAGATGTCCAAAGACAGGGATAAATGGGTCGATTTCATGATGAAATATGAGCTGGGTCTTGAAAAACCCGATGTGAACCGTGCGAGAAACAGTGCAGCAACAATAGGTCTGTCATATGTTGTTGGCGGACTGATACCTCTTTCGGGATATTTCTTCACGCATACTCCCTACCAGGGTTTGGCCGTGTCCGCAATACTGACAGTTATTTGTCTTTTCCTCTTCGGATATTTTAAAAGCAAGGTAACAGGACAGCCTCCGGTCAGGGGAGCATTTAAAGTAACTTTGATAGGAATTGCTGCAGCTTCAGCTGCATTCCTTGTGGCAAAAGCTTTCAATACTTACTTCTGATAAATCTGTTATGTTAATATAAATTTATTCCACGTATGAAAAGCTGCATATCAAATAAGGAAATAAACAAAGGTGAAGATGTAAAGGCAGCCTACCTCCGCGAGCCAATTTTTGACCTGATTAAATCAGAACACCCCGATTTCAATAAAGATTGTTATATAACACTGGCCGAGCTTAATCATTACAGGAGACTTTACATGGCCTATCTTATATCTCAGGAAAAAGGAGAACTTGAAAATCTTGACAATGAGGTAATGGATGCAATAAAGAACAACTCCCTTTTGTCTGAGAATATCGAAACGCAAATTGAAGGATCTTTAACTTTCGGACAACAACTGGCAGACAAAATTGCTGACTTTGGAGGAAGCTGGACATTCATCGGCATCTTTTTTGCCTTCATTTTATTGTGGATGTCAGTAAATATCTACATACTTGCCACAAAACCTTTCGATCCCTATCCGTTCATACTTCTTAACCTTATACTATCCTGTATTGCCGCCATCCAGGCCCCTATTATCATGATGAGCCAGAACAGGCAGGAACAAAAAGACAGGCAGCGTGGCGAGCAGGACTATAAAGTAAACCTGAAAGCAGAGCTTGAGATCAAGCTTCTGAGTGAGAAAATTGATCACCTGATTGTACATCAGAATAAAAAGCTTCTTGAAATGCAGGAAATACAGACAGATTATCTTGATGACCTGATGAATGAACTTAAGAATAAAAAATGACTACCCGTATTAAGATCTGTTGCATCAGCAGTATTGAAGAAGCCGGTCTTGCAGTATCTTTCGGAGCTTCTGCGGTTGGTCTCGTTGGGCATATGCCAAGTGGGCCCGGGCCAATTCCAGATGATCTTATTCAAAAAATTGCAACGACAGTTCCACCGCCTGTCGCCACATTCCTTCTTACATCTGAAACATCCGTTAATAAAATAATAGAACACCATCAAAGAACAAACACCAATACAATTCAGATAGTAGACTCATTATCAGACGGAAACTATGCTCAGCTTAAAGAATCACTTAAGAATGTGAAAATAGTTCAGGTTATACATGTTCTTAATGAAATGTCGGTAGATGAAGCTGTAAGAATATCAGGAATGGTTGATGCCCTTCTTCTCGACAGCGGAAATCCGAACCTGAAGATCAAGGAACTGGGAGGAACAGGCAGGGTACACGACTGGAGGCTCAGCAGGATGATAAGAGAAAAATCAAAGTGCCCTGTTTTTCTTGCAGGAGGGCTGAATCCCGGTAATGTACAGAGAGCTATTGAGGAAGTTGAGCCTTTCGGTGTTGATGTTTGCAGCGGAGTAAGAACCGGAGGAAAGCTCGACATACAGAAGCTCCGAAGCTTTATTAAAAATGTTATGCAAACCGGTTGAAACAATCCTACGTTATTTATAGTACTAATACTAACATATAAACTATTGAATATGAATGCTTATAAACGATTTTTGCTTGCATTACTGATGCTGATTTCAATTCAGCTCATTTCTGCACAGACGGTTGTCAGTGTTGAAATGGAGAAACAGATACCCCTGAAAGATTTCAAAATCGCAGATATCGGAGATCCTGCTCTGACGGGAACAGTTAAGCCTGACGGGAACGGTTTTGACATTACAGCCGGAGGTGCTGATATATGGGGAGTAAAAGATGAATTTACCTTTGTCTACCTGGAACATACAGGCGACTTTGATATTGCAACCCGCATAGAAGGCCTGACTGCAGCTAACCTGTACACCAAGGCAGGTTTGATGGCACGTGATGAGCTTACTCCGGGAAGCCGCCATATTTTCTTCCAGGTATTCCCGGATAACAGGTCAAGAAATCATAATAACGGAGGTTATGAATTTCAGTACAGGCAGCAGAAAGACGGTGAAATGAAAGCCATATACCCCGAAAGTTATGAGGGAACTCCGGAATTTCCTGTATCCTATCCAAATACCTGGATAAGACTTCAACGTACGGGTAATACATTCACAGGATATTACAGTACAGATGGCAAAACCTGGAAAGTCTATACGGCTTATAAGCTTGACCTTCCCTCCAGGGTGTGGCTTGGCCTTGCAGTTACATCACATAACACAACCGAAACTGCCAGTGCTGAATTCAGGGATATATTCATGATCAGGCACTGAACCAGCTATTTAGAAAACTATGAAGATCGATCATATCGCTATCTGGACAAAAAACCTGGAAATGCTTAAGGATTACTATGTAAAATACTTTGACGGAAACCCAAATACCAGGTATGTCAACCCGGATAAACAATTTGAAAGCTATTTTCTTTCATTCAGCTCAGGTTCACGGCTTGAACTGATGACGATGCCGGGAATCCCCGATAATTTGAATGACACAATAGATAAACAATATACAGGTCTTATCCACATATCATTCGGTGTCGATAATATGAATACGGTCAGAAAAAAGGCTGAAGAGTTATCAAATGACGGATACCGGATATTGAATGGACCAAGGAAAACAGGCGACGGATATTTCGAATTCGAGACGCTTGACCCGGATAATAACAGGATTGAAGTATCTTCCCTGTTTATAGAATAATTATATTGATCCCTGAGATATGATATGAAAGAAATTGCAGCTATTATACTTGAAAATGAAAACGGTGAGTTCCTTCTTGCCCTTCGTGATGACAAGCCCTCCATCCCATTCCCCAACCACTGGGATCTTATAGGCGGCCATGTGGAAGAAGGGGAGACTCCCGAAAAAGCTCTTGTAAGGGAAGCAAAGGAGGAGCTGGATATAGATCTAAAGGACTATTCTTTTTTCAGGAAATATGAATGTTACGAGGAAGATGCTTATGACAATGTTAAATATATTTATTCCGGGAAAATAAATATTCCGATAGAAAAGATCACGCTGCTTGAAGGTCAGAAGGCGCTTTATTTCAAACCTGAAGAGATCCCGGACATTAAGTTCGCCAATATTATCAGGTCAATCATGCTCGATTATATAAATAACAAATAATATGAAAATATTAAAAACTATACTGGTATTGTCTGTTTCCCTTTTAGCAACTACTGTAAATTCTCAGACTTTATCTGTTCAATCACCAGATAGTATTATCGCTGTAACTTTTAGAAATTCCAATAACCTGAGTTACTCTGTTACTTTTCATGGCAGGACAATTATCAATCCTTCTATGCTCGGATTTGAGTTTAAGGATGAACCGCCTATGGCAACCAAATTTGATATTATTGATCAGTCGGTGAAGAATTTCAATGAAACCTGGAATCCGGTTATTAAATCAAAGCATTCTGAAATAAAAAATATCTATAATGAACTGCACCTCACACTCAGAGAAAAAACAGGATTGATGAGAAAGATGGAATTTTATGTAAGAGTATTCAATGACGGTGCTGCATTCCGGTATAAACTTCTAAGAGGTTCCAAAATTGGAGACAGGCAGATAACTAAAGAACTTACAACATTTAATATTCCGGGTGATCCCAAAGCATGGGTGGTGGAATATGGTGGTTATTCCACATCGAATGAATCGGAATTTATCGAACATCCTTTGTCTTATCTGAATGAAAAAACAATAGCAGGTATGCCTTTCCTGATGGATTATGGCAATAATTGCTGGGTTGCAATAACTGAAGCAAATATTAACAACTATGCTGCTTTTTATATCGGTACAAACGGAACTCCAAATCAGCTGGCAACAAAACTTGTTCCTCTCCCTGGAGAACCTGAATCCGGGGTCAAGGTTCGGTTTGCCGATGAGGTTTATACTCCATGGAGGGTTTTAATGATTGGAGATACACCGGGTACTCTTATCCAGTCTGAGTTAATTCAAAACCTTAATGATCCATGTGCAATTAAGGATCCGTCGTGGATTAAACCTGGAATCAGTGCGTGGGATCACTGGTGGAGTGGAGACGTTAAAATGGAGATGCCGGTCATTAAACAGTACATCGATTTTGCCTCTGAAATGGGTTGGCCATATATGCTGGTTGACTGGCAGTGGTACGGGAAATTTAATGTCCCCGAAGCCGATATAACAAAATGGGCCCCGCAGATTGACATGCCTGAAATAATCAGGTATGCAGGATCCAAAAAGGTTAAAATAATTGTCTGGCTTTACTCGAGTGATGTGAACAAGAATTCGGCGTACAAGAAAGCTTTTCCACTATATAAAGATTGGGGCATTGCCGGGATAAAAATTGACTTTATGGACCGTGACGATCAGCAGATGGTGAACTGGTATCATGATATTATAAAATGTGCTGCTGATAATCATCTGATGGTTGATTTTCACGGTGCATATAAACCGGACGGTATAATCCGCACCTGGCCTAATATGATTACCCGTGAGGGAGTTATGGGTAATGAATATTACAAGTTCTCTGATAAAATGAGTCCTGAACATAATGTAAAACTTGCCTTCACCCGTATGCTTGCAGGCCAGATGGATTACACTCCCGGAGCCTTTCTCAATGTTACCAGGCAACAATTTAAGAACCAGACGCCTACGGTTGTGTGGAACACCCGTGCTGCTGAACTGTCTAAATTTGTTATCTATGAAAGCCCTCTTACCGTAGTCTGCGACCACCCTCTGAATATCCTTAATCAGCCTGGCGCTGACTTTCTTAAAGTTGTACCCACAGTGTGGGACGATATAAAATTTATTGGCGGCTACCCGGGAGATTATGTAGCTATTGCAAAACGGAGCGGAGATGAATGGTTTCTTGGAATAATGAATAACAGACAGGGTAAGAGTGTTGACATTAAACTCGACTTTCTTCCCCAGGGAGATTATATAGCTGAAACCTGGGCAGATACCAGGAAATCCGACAATGATCCCACGGACATTAAGGTTTCAAAACGGTCACTTAAGGCCGGAGGATCGTTGAAGCTGACCATGGCCGATAATGGTGGATTTGTTGCGGTGTTTAGAAAGCAATGATCAGGAGAATTTTAAAATGGAGAAATTCGTCCAGGCAAGAAAGCCCATAGGCTTTTCAAACTTTTGATTTAACTGTCCTGTTGGCAATTACTGTTGAATTTTGTAAATTGGTAAAAAGACTATCTATATGCTTGAATTTCACAATACAGGAGATGTTATCATCGCTGAGCTGATAGATGACAGTTTAATTATCTCAGAACCACAGGATATTCTTGACCTGATGGGCGATATGTCGGTAAAAGAGAGCACAAGGCTGATAATAAGGGAAGAAAACCTGCACCCTGATTTTTTCCGGCTTTATACCGGACTGGCGGGAGAGATACTCCAGAAATTCTCAAATTACAGATTCAAGCTCGCTGTTATCGGCGATTTCTCTAAATACAACAGTAAGAACCTGCAGGATTTTATCAGGGAATGTAACAAGGGATCATGTATCTTCTTTGTTGACAATCTCAATACTGCTCTTAGTGTTTTATCGGCATAATTGTACAGACCGGTTGCAGGGAGTGAAACATATATTACTTTTTAAGTGCTTTCAGACTTGATGCAAGTTCATTGATGTTTTCTTCCTTTTCCCATTTCCTGATCAGTTTTCCGTCTTTATTTAATAGCGCTACAAAGGGGAATCTTCTGACATTGTAATAGTATCGCACTATAAACGCATTACCTTCGGTCCCGACATAAATATTCGGATAAATATTCAGTTTATATTTTTTTTCATACTGAGCCACGCTCTGAACAGAAAGATATGTTACCATCACTATGGAAGCGTCCCAGAAATCATCAATTTTAGAAACTAAATCTTCAGTAAATTTCTGGCATTCCTCGCATTCCGGTGAAAAATATATTATAATCACCGGTTTCCCCATGGGAAGATCCCGGGCCCGGAACAGGCTTCCGTCTGCTCTTACGATCTTAAAGGGCGGTATCTTTAATCCCTGTGAGAATATACAGGGTGATACAAGGAATAAAAAAAAGACAAGTAAAAATGCTTTTCTCCTCATCATTTTCCTTTTTAGTTATTTCATAACCTTCCTGAGTATTCCGAATACTCCCCGTATGAAGGCGGCACTGGTAAGTACCTTTACAACCTGATCCTGTGGTGTTTTGGTTCTTCTGCGGTATGTTGTCCTGTATGACGGTGCAGGACGTGATCCTGCTGCCTCCCGTTGTCTTTGTTTTTCCCTCTCTTTCCTTTCCGCATCAAGTTCTGCCTCCTTTTCCATCAGGGAGACTTTCCCCGCCAGTATTTCATACGCACTTTCACGATCGATGTTCTGGCTGTATTTCTGTACCAGGACTGAAGTATTGTTAATAAGAGATATCTCTGAAGGGGTCAGAATATCCATCCTGCTTGCAGGTGCTCTCAGCATCGTTGCTGCCAGGGGGGTTGGAATTCCCTTTTCACTCAAAGCGGTAACCAACGCTTCACCTATTCCCAGG
>Ga0315535_1000118_pt1 | contig 48924 bp, 41 predicted proteins | sample SalMarSW160220MG_2_FD_203092 | JGI IMG/M metagenome (GOLD analysis project Ga0315535, IMG submission 203092) | Salt marsh sediment microbial communities from the Plum Island Ecosystem LTER, Massachusetts, United States - Salt Marsh Sediment SW1602-20 ... | reverse complement strand
TTGCTCAGCAAGATCCAGCCGTACTCAGAAAGGACGGAAGCATGTGTAAAAAATCAACCTTATCCGGCCGCGATATTGATCGCACCTTTACGATCTTATTTAACTTGGCAGACGGGAAGAGTCCCTCCCAGCCCAGCACCAAGCGATACTTGGCCGATGTCAAAAAGATGTTTGTCGATCCAGCGGCAGCGGAGCGAATTCTCGCAAAAGAAAATCCCTTGGTGTATGAATTCCATGAGCTTGGGATACCCAGCGACCCAGGGGATCTCGCTTTTGGTACCAGTATTACTTATCCCGGCCAAGTGGCCGGCGAATTTTACATGACCAAAGGGCATTTTCACCAGATTCTGGAAACAGCCGAAGTGTACTACTGCTTTCAGGGCTATGGCATGATGATGATGGAGAACCCGGAAGGGCAATGGGATTGTCAGGAGCTCACGCCAGGCAAGGCGGTGTATGTCCCCAAGCGATTTGCTCATCGCAGTATTAATATCGGAAAAGCCCCTTTTATTACTTTCTTTTGTTTTCGCGCCGACGCCGGTCATGACTATAAGACCATCGAAACCAAGGGATTTCGCAAAATAGTGGTGGAAGAAAACGGAAAACCTGCCATCCTTGACAATCCGCGCTGGAAGTAACCGGAGCCCGGCGAAGCGAATCTCCTCCCACAGAGCGGGAGGCATCATGAGGCCCTCCTGAGGGAGGCTCAGGGAGAAAGCCATTTCTTCCATTCCGAGGCTCCGGGCTGGTTCTTTTTGTGGCACCCTCTCACCAGTCACTCCGGAAAAGGCTTCCTCCCTGAGCGGCACGCCCTTCCAGACCCCGGATTGCGAGAACCTATCCGGGTCCTCCACCAAAGGTGGAAGGTTTAATCAAAGCTAAGCTCTTGAGAAGCAATAGGCCCGGTTGAGCTGCGGGAGGAGAACCTGTACCGGCAGAGAGATGACGCCCCTATTTTTCTCTGCAAACCTGCGGGGTTTACGGTATTGAACTCAAACATTCCGTAGTGGTGCGGAATCAGGCAGGCAATGTTTGGGTTTTTGGCCCGACCGGTCTCAGTACCGGGTCAATTTACAGCTGTAACGATAGCGATCACCGCGATAGACTCCTCTAACATATTCGACCGCCTCGTGATTGATTGAAAACGCAAGGCGCCGGATTACCAAGGTCGGGCAGGGAACTTTCAGTTCCAACAGGCGGGTTTCCTCGCGGGTGGCCATCGTGACTTCGATGGTTTGTTCCGCCTCTTTCAATCGAATGCCTTTTTTCTCCAGAATTCTGTATAGAGACTGCGTGTAATCCTCGTCAAGGCTGAGTCCAAATTTCGCCGGGATGTAGGAATGCAGGATTCCCAGTGGTATACCGTCGACCACCATCAAACGCTTCAGCGAAAAGACGCTTTCATCCGGGGCCAGCTTCAGGAGTGTGTCGATTCCGGATGGTGCCTTAATATACGCCATCGCAATGACTTTCTTGTAGGCATCTCTGCCGACCATTTCTTCCGTGAAGCTTTTCAAAACCGGTAGCTGTTCTTCGATCTTGCGGCGCTTGACAAAGGTTCCCTTGCCCTTCTTTTTGTCTATTAAACCGTCGTAAACAAGGAGTTCGACTGCCTTTCTGACGGTGGCACGGCTGACACCGTAAATCTGCTGCAGTTCATTCTCCGAGGGGATCATATCCCCTTCCTTTAGCTCCTCGCTTTCAATCTTGTTATGAAAGATTTCCTTTAGCTGAAAATAGAGCGGTTTAAAACTATCGTGGTCAAGACTTTCGTATCTCCCCGACATGCTTTCCTCTTCATTTCCAGGCAGGCAGAAAATACCTCCTGCAGTTATGATGCCGATAGATCTTTTATGATTCCCGATGCAGTATGAACCACGTCATGCACCCGGTCATAAAAGTTGCGGTAAACCTCGTGATAAAGCCGGTCATACAGACGGCGGCGATCAGGATTCGGCACATACTCTTTCTTGACCCGCACCATATGGCGGGCGGCATCTTCGATGCCGGCATAGATACCAACGCCGGCTGCGGCACAGATGGCGGCGCCCAGGGCAGTTGTCTCGACCGTTTCGGTAGTGCACAATTTAACGCCTAGAATATCCGAAAATATCTGATTCCATAAATCGCTTCTGGCTGAGCCGCCGTACATGCGTACTTCGGAAATCGGAATGCCTGTTCCCTTCTCCATGAACCCCATCTGACGGCGGGTTTCATATGCCAGACCTTCCATGACCGCGCGAACCATGTGCGCCTTGGAGTGATCCATCAAAAAGCCGAACATAACACCTCGGGCCTCGAGGTCCCAGTAAGGTGCCGTTGCCCCCGAGAAATAAGGGATGAGCATCAGGCCCCAGTTTCCCGGCGGTGCATCAGCAGCCATGTTGTAGAAAACTTCCCAGTCGCCGGCAGGCTCGGTTTTGTCGCCGTACGAAAAGGTGGCCTTCAGCCAGTTCATCAGGGAGGAGCCGCCGCTGTATATGGAATTTTCAGGAAAATAAGTATCCATGGGGCTTATTTCGATGAAGTAATTCATATCCGGGTCCAACGGCAGATGCTCGGTGCAGGTTTCCATGGAACAGGAGGTTCCGCCGTTGACACCCAGCATCGATGGTCGGGTGACACCGACCCCCACCACCCCGCAGGGCTGATCTCCCGCAGCCGTGACGACGGGCAGCCCCTCGGGCAGACCGGTGATCTGCGCCGCTTGAGAACTAATTTTACCGGCAATCCGTCCGCCCGGCAGAATCGTCTTGATCCAGATATCGGAAGAGATCCCGAATTGACTAAGGATGTCTTCCGCCCATTGATGCCGGTGCGCCACATCGAGGCACCCCGTCATCACGGCCGCGCTTGAGGTGGTGACCAGCTCCCCTGTCAGTTTATAGGTCAAATAATCCTGAACCAGGAGGAACTTGTTCATGCGATGATAAACATTAGTTTCCTTGTCCCGCAGCCACATGGCTTTGTAGACTGTCCAGATGCCCGGGTTATAACCGGTGCGCTGATAAATTCGCTCGCGTCCCACCTTATCGAGCGCCCATTCATTTTGTTCGCTGCACCGGATATCATTCCATAGAATTGCATTGCGCAAAGGTTTCATCGATTTATCGACCGGAACTGCGGTGATACGCTGATGAGTGATTGCCAGACCCTGAATTTCGGATGGCTTTACGAGGCAACTCGCTAGTAGGTTGCGGATGGATCCGACGAAGGCATCCCACCACCACTGTGCCTTTTGTTCCACCCACCCCGGTTGCGGTCTCAGGACATCATATGCCTGTCGGCCCTGGGCCAGGGCTTCGCCCTTTTCGTCAAAGAGAATCGCTCGGGTTGACGAGGTTCCACTGTCCACACCGATTACATAGGCTTTAGCTGGGTTCATTGAAGCCAACTTCCCTTTTCTCCTGCTTGTGGCCGGTCTCGCTTTAATCCGTAAATTAGAAAACGCTCGGGCAACTATATTAAGTACCCAGTTCCAGGCCGTCACCATAGATCTGACGGAACTCGCGGATTATTTGCTCACCCCGGCTCGTGCCGAGTTGGTCGGCGCCTTCACGGATCAGTTCAAGCGCGAAATCGAGTGTATAGATTCCTCCTGAGGCTTTGATTCTGACCTCAGGGCTTAAAATTTTGCGCATGAGCCTTATATCCGCTACCGTCGCTCCCAACGGGTCGGCATTTATTTGCATCAGATACTGGGTTCGAACGCCGGTTGTCGTTTTGACCAGCGCAGCGCCAGCTTTTTCAGCGATTCGACAGGCGCGCAGTTTTTCTTCATCCTTCAGCACCCAAGTTTCGATGATGGTCTTGACTTGGCTCCCCTGGGCGGCTGCTACGACCTGTTGTATATCTTCCAAAACCAGATCGTCGTTGCGCGACCGAAGGGCGCCCACATTGATGACCATGTCGATTTGAGTGGCGCCGGACTCAATCGCCCGCCTGGCTTCCAGTGCCTTTACTTCCGGTAGATGCGATCCGAAGGGAAACCCAACGTTGGCGCTGACGTCGACTTCCAGGCCGCCAAGCAGTTCGACGGTCAAAGGGATATTTGTGGGGTTGACACACGCGACACCGACCCCCGCTTCTGCAGCATCCCGGCAGAAAGCCCGCACGTCATCATCACTTGCGTACTGCTGGCACAGGCTGAATTCAATGCGTTTCTTAAAATCAGCCAAAGAGATGTACATATTAAATCTCCTCGGTCCAGGTTACGCTATTCAAAAAGTTTATCACCGCGCCCTTCGTATCGGCCTTTGATTATCAACGGTTTTAAATACGCGATGGTTTTTTCCATGCCGTCTTCGCGGCTCATGACCACATCTTCATGTTCGTAGCTCAGGACATAATCGTAATTGACCAACCGCATTTCGGTCAGCACCCGATTCCAGGGAACCGAGCCCCAACCCGGGATACGAAAGCGGAATCCACGGTCGATGCGGCCCCATTTGCCTTGGGCTTGGAGTCCGGAGCGGCGTACGTTGTGCTCGACAACCTCGCCGTCCTTGGCATGCGCATGATAAATCCTATCGCCGAGTTCCTGGACAAAAATAACGGGATCGATTCCCATAATGACAATATTGGCTGGATCGAAGTTGAAGCCCCATTCCTTGCGGCCGCCCATCAGCGCAACACTCTTGAGGGCGGTTTCAACGTTGTAAACGTATTCGTTCGGATGGGGTTCATGGGCGAATTTGACGCCTTCTTTTTCAAAGGTGTCCAAAATTTCGCCCCAACGTTCCACGAAATCCGTGCCCATCTCATCCCATCCTTCAGGATAGGGCCAAGGGAACCAGCGGGCAAAATTCTCACAGCCGATAAACCCGCAAACCACCGGAACGTCCAGCGCGGCGGCTGCCTGAGCGGTTCTTTTCATCCGTTCCATCCCGAATTTGATTTTTTCGGCCGGTGTGCCCTTGCAAAAAGCATCGGTGTCTTTGGTATGGGGACCCAGCACCAGCTGCCCTTCGGTATGGTTGCTCAGAGCGGATATCGTGAGACCGTAATTTCTGGCCAGATCCTTTATTTTTTTGGCCCCGTTGCCGGTAAGCACTTCATCTATGTCCAGATGACCGTTGCCGGAAAATGCCGGAAGTTCGGCGGCTTCGTATCCTAATTCAGCCATCATTTTGAAGACGGATTCCAGATCCCGATCCATAAAATTGGCGGTAAACATTCCTATTTTCATCTCACCTATCTCCTTCCCGTTTATTGTTCCACTTTAACCCACGAGCGTTCCTTTTCGGAGCGCTGCAAGGCTTCAAGCACCAACTGAACCCTCAAGCCGTCTTCGAAGGTGGCGCCCCAGGGTGCGACCGCCAGATTCTTGGCAACGCAGTTGAAAAAATGGAAGATGGTGTGGCAGTGATGGTGTTCCCAGCCCAGCACGTGTCCGGGCGGCCACCAGTGTTTAATGAAGTCGTGGACTTCGGCTTCGGTCACTAAAATGGTCCGAAATCCTTGAACTTCCAGGGGGTCATCGAGGGAAAAATACTGGAGCAGATTGTTTTGTGTGAGTTCAAATTGGATTGCTCCGCGGCTGCCGTAAACTTCGATCTGCCAAAGTGATTTCCGACCGGTGGCGAAGCGGCTGGCCTCAATACTACCCAGTGCGCCGTTGTCGAAGCGAAACATGCCCAGAGAAGCATCATCAACCGTAACGGCACCTTTTTCCTCGCCGGCTTTGCCGGACAGGCCCGATGCTTCGAGGGGCAGCGGTCTTTCTTTAATAAAGGTCTCGCTGATCCCGCAGGCTTCGGTGATTTCAAGGCCGGTTAAAAACCGCGCCATATCGATACTATGGGCATTGAGATCGCCTAGCACGCCGGAGCCCGCTACTTCTTTTTTCAGACGCCAAGCCAGCGGAAAATTCGGATCCAATAGCCAGTCTTGCAGAAAAGCGGCGCGGAAATGGTATATATGGCCGATTTTACCTTCCTGGATGAGGCGTCTCGCTAAAAGCACCGCCGGGCAGAACCGATTACTGAAGGAAACCATGCTCTTAACGCCCATCTTTCCAGCCTTTTCGGCAGCTTCTACCATAGCTCTTGCTTCGGTCACGTCCAGCGCCAGTGGTTTTTCGACGATGGTATGCTTGCCCGCCTGAAGGGCGGCGATGCAGGGATCCTTATGAACGTTGTTGGGCCCGTTGTTGTCAAAAAGTTCAATGGCCGGATCGTCTATGAGTTTTTTCCAATCGGTAGTTCCGTATTTATAGCCGAAACGCCGGGCGGCTTCCTGGACGGCCCGTTCGTTTCGCCCGCAGATTCCTTCCAACACCGGTGCAGCCGGCGGAGGATAAAAGATGTACGGCAATTTCTTAAAAGCGTTTGTGTGGGCCTTGCCCATAAATGCGTATCCCAGCATTCCGACGCCGATCGCTTTTTTTGATTCCATTCCATCCTCCTTTCTCTAAACGGTTAATTGGGCAGACTTTATTTGCAAGTGAAAGATTTTTATTGACAATGACTCATTTTTATAATTAGGTGACCCCTTAAATGTACTTATATTAGGTTGTCCGTATAAGTCAATAAGAAATTGATTAGATTGCCTTAAATCCACGAAACGCTAAGAAAGGTGAGGGGCAAGGCAGCCGGTTTGCACGTTTTCGAGCCTATCAGTTCCGCACATGCTCTTTTGGACTTGGCAACTTAACAATCCATATATTTTTGATAACTTAAATGCAGATCGAGGAGGATTGCGGAATGAAAACTCTGATGATTGCTTCTCCCATCACAGTTGGGAAGAAATCGGCCCCCAATCGGATCGTGTTTCAGCCCATGGAATGCAACGACGCCGATCCGAGCGGAGACCCATCCGATCTGACCATTAAACGCTATCGACGTTTTGCGGAAGGTGGTGCGGGAATCATTTTCTCCGAATCCCTGACCTTGACAGCCGAGAGCCGGGCCCGAAAAAGCCAGTTGGCGATCACGGAAAAAAACGCAGAAGGGCTGGCACGTTTGATAAGAGAAATGCGTGCAGTCAACCGGGATTCCTTGATCTTATTCCAGCTCAATCAGTCGGGCAGACTCAGCGAAGCGGCCTTTTCGAAAGTCATCTCCGCTTATCCGACCGGGGACCCGGACATCCATGTGTTGACCGAGGAAGAGATCGAGAAAATCGGCTCCAACTTTGTTAAAGCGGCGGTTATAGCCAAGCAGGTCGGGGCCGACGGCGTCGACTTCAAACATTGCCATGGGTATGTCTGCACGGAAATGATCCAACCGGCCAATATCCGCAAGGATCGCTACGGAGGTTCTTTTGAAAATCGCACCCGGTTTTTCAGGGAAACCGTCCAGAAGATGAAGGCGGCATTGAACGACGATTCCTTTCTGCTGGGTGTCAGGTTCAATTTTTACGACGGCGTCACCGGCGGCTTCGGTACGGCGGGTCCGGATGAAGTTGTCGAAGACTCCACCGAACCGCTGGCCTTTGTCAAAATGATGGAAGACGTGGGGATGCATTACATCAATGTCTCAGCCGGCATAGCCGGTTCTGAACTCACGCAACCGTCCAAAAAATATCCGGAGGGTGTCTATCGGCTGTTTGGATGGGCCCGGGCCGTCAAAAAAGCCGTCAGCATACCGGTCATCGGGTCGGGTTACAGCTACTTAAGGGACGGAAAAAACAAATTGCCGGAACCCAATCAAGATAAAAAAAGCTTTTTGTACTGGGCTGAAAAAAATATCAGAGACGGGAATGTCGATATGGTCGGGGTCGGCCGACAGTCTCTGGCGGATCCGCTATTCGTCAAAAAAATGCTGTCTGGAGAACCCAAGACGGTCAACTACTGCACCATCTGCGACCGCTGTCTGGAGCTTATGTTTGCCCAGCAAGCCGTCGGATGCGCCGTTCATGATAAATACTACCGGGAGCTTTATCGTAGCCTTAAAAAGGGACCTCGGGATAAATAGGCGGTCCGGGTAACCGGAACCCAATCGGTTGACACATCAAACCTTGACTTGATCAAAGGTGCAGATCCTGTGAGTTTGTGGGCGGGTCAGTCTACACCATCTTTTTTGGATTGCTTGAGGGGCAATCTGTATAGAGCTTTCGGACAAGGCCTACTCTCCCAGATTATGGATTTGGCTCAAGATCGTATTTGAAAGATACGGATTTTATATTTTTCTGCGACTTCCTTTCATTACCGCATCGGCGATTTTTCCCAGTTTCTAAGCCCCAAAAATTTAGAAGATATCTTCAACCTTGCCCCTGATTCTGCAGCACCCCGAGCGATAGCCGCGTTGCCCATTATGTATTTCTTCTCCACTTGGCTGCTCCTTTACTACGAAAAAACCGAATGTTATAAGCTGGTCGATTCAAAACAAAATCTCAGATAGGCTCAAAACCGTTCTATCCGTTTTTCTCCCTTCTGCCCGTCTGTCGGTGGTGGCAGGGAGAAGGTATTCTATGGTGGATTGTGGTTCGGCTATTTCCTCTCCATTCGACGGGCCACTCGTCTCTGCAGCAACCCGGTCATGACCAGGAAAAACACGGCAAGGAGCAAGAGCAGTGTGGAGATGGCGGGCAGCATAGGCTCTACCTCGTAGCGAATCACATCCCACATCTTCTTGGGCAGGGTGACCGCCGTGGACCCGCAAATGAAGAGGGCAATGACCACCTCGTCAAAGGCAATCATAAAGGCGAACAGCGCCCCGGTTATTACCCCGGGGCGGATGATGGGCACGGTGATCTTCATGAACGTTTGGAACCGGTTCGCGCCCAGGTTCAGAGCGGCGTGCTCCAGTGAACGATCGAACCCCCTAAGGGTCGCCGAGATGGGCAGGACGGCGAAGGGCAACGTCAGGGGGGTATAGGCAATCACCAAGCCCAGCTTTGTGCCGATCAGGCCCAGTTTCGCCAGGAAGACATAATAGGCCAGCCCCAAGACAATCAGGGGGACAATCATGGGCGAGAGGATGAATCCTGTAATAAATCCCTTCCCCTTGAACTTTCCCCACACAAGCCCGACGGAGGCCAAAAGGCCCAGTGTGGTGGAGCAGATCGAGGTCAGAGCCGATATCTGTAATGAATTCAGCACTGCGCTCTGCCACATAGGATGGCTGAAAAATTTGCGATACTGGTCGATGCAGAATCTGGTAGGAGGAAATTCTATGATTTCTGCAGATCCAAAAGACATGGGCACCAGGAGCAGGACCGGCACGATGAGAAAAAATATGGCGGACCCGGATACGACCCACAGGGGCCAGCCGATGTGCAGGGGATCATGCCAGTGTGTCCCTTTCCCCCGTTTTCCGCTCATGTCTTTACCCCGCCCCAGAGCCGCTCAGCTCCCAGGAAATGATTATAGATGAAAAAGATGACCAGCGTCACCACCAGCAGGATGGCGGACATGGCCGAAGCAAAAGGCCAGTTGAGGAGGTCCACCACCTGAATCTGGATGAGGTTTGACAGCATCTGTTCCTTGCGGCCGCCGAGGAGGGCGGGTGTGATGAAGAAGCCGAGGGCCATGATAAAGACGAGCAGGGCCCCCGCCCCGATGCCGGGGAGGGACAGGGGAAAAGTGACCCGCCAGAATGTCTGCCAGCGGCTGGCGCCCAGGTTCTGGGCCGCCTTCTCAAGATTCAGGTCCATCCCCATCATAACGCTATATATGGGAAAAGCGATATACGGCACGAAAATGTGGGTCATTCCGACGATCACGCCCAGCCTGTTGTGCAGCAATGTTAAAGGATGATCGATGATTCCGAAATACTTCAATATGATATTGACCACGCCGTTTCGCTGAAGGACCAGGATCCAGGAGTAGTTCCGAACCAGGAGGCTGATCATGAACGAGAGGACAATGGCCAGAAGGAAGATGTTGCGGACCCCTGGACGTGCACGTCTCAAGACGTAGGCCAGAATATAGCCGATCACCAGGGCCGTGAAGGTGGTCAGAATACTCAGTTCAATGGTTATCCACATCACCCGTATATACAGGGGGCTTGAAAAAAAATAGGCGTAGTGTTTGAGGGTAAAGTGAGGGTCAAAAAGGCTCTTTACCAGTATCCTGGAGATCGGGTAGGCAAAGAGCAGGAGCAGGGCAACGAGGGCGGGCGACATCAGCAAGAAGTGTCTGAAGCCCGCCCTTTGCCACAATCCTCCCCCGTTTGAAGAAAAGGATCCGGTTTTCATATCGCTACAGGTTTCCGTCATTCCGCCGGAAGGCCGGGAGGGAAACTGTTCTCGTCCTTCCGGGCTTCCTACTGGCTCAGGAGATCATCCACGTTTTCCATCGCTCGGTCAGTGGAGCAAGTTTCGGGCCCCAGTAATCCGCATCCATCTGGAACTGTTTCTTCAGGTTTTCCGGATAGGACGGGAGCTCCTTGGCCCTTTCCGGCGTAATGTATTTGAATGCATCCTTGTTTGTGGGACCGTACGCAATCCACTTCTCCATCTGTTCGCCCTGCCGCTTCGCTGACAAGGCGAATTCAATAAACTTCATAGCAAGGTCCTTGTTGGGATCGCCCTTGGGGATGCACCACCAGTCAAGGTCGAGACACCCGCCCTCCCATACAATCTCCAGGGGAACTCCCTTCTTCTGCGCGACGTTGACCCGCCCGTTCCACGCAGAAGAATATACCGCTTCCCCACTGGTGAGCAACTGGATCTGCTGAGCGCCGTTCTTCCACCAGACCGTGATACTGTCCCTGATTTTATCAAGCTTCTTGAACGCCCTGTCCACATCCAGCGGGTACAGCTTGTCCATGGGAACTCCGTCTGCTATCAAGGCGAACTCGAGGTTAAACGGGGCCTGGTCCTGAAGGGCCCGTGGGCCGGGGAATTCCTTCACATTCCAGAAATCCGCCCAGCTCGCGGCCGCCTTCTTGCCGGCGAGGGCCTTCTTGTTATAGGCCAGGGAGGTGGTCCAGAATATATTCCCCACCGCACATTTCCGAATGGCTTTTTTGTCGATTCTTGAAAGGTTCACAACACTGGTGTCAATTGGTTCCAGGAGGTTCTCAAGCTCCCCTCGGGCGACATGCCGTGTTTCGAGGTCCACCACATCCCATTCATACTGTTTATTATCCACCTGAGCCTTGATTTTGGCGATGTCAGCACCCGAAGCCTCGACGATTTTCACCCCGAATTTGTCGGCAAACGGCTGGAAAAAAGCCTTCCGTTGGGACTCCTGGTATGAGCCTCCGTAGGAACAAACCCTCAGTGTCTTTCCCTTGGCCATGGTGGTGTGCACAAAGGGACCGATCGAAGCCGCCACCAGTGCGCCGCCGGTGGCCGCACCAGTGGATACAAGGAATTCCCGCCTCGTCATACCTTTCTTTTTTCCCATTTTCCGTCTCCTCTGCGTTAAGGGTTTATGACAAAGGGATCTACTTCAGAGGTAAACCGTGGGGCACTTGCCATCCTACAACCACCTTATCGCCCTTCCTGTACCTCTCCGTCGATCCGGCACTCTGGACCTTGATCTTCAAAACCACATCAGGCTGCAAAGCCACCCGGTACACATTCGCCTCTCCCACGTAGATGACTTCCTCTATCCGGCCGGGAAAGGAATTGACCATCTCTTCCGGGAACCGGCTCCCATCCGGGAACAACTGTATCTTCTCGGGGCGCACTGCCACCGTCGCGTCTTCCCCCGGATCCAGATTGGGGAGTCTTTCAACCCATACCCTGAGACCTTCTCTTGCTTCCACGCATGCCTTGTCCTCCCTGACTTCGACAACCTTTCCTTCCAGGAAATTGGATTCGCCGATAAAATCCGCCACAAAAAGGCTTGCAGGAGCCTCATAGAGTTCTATCGGGCTCTCCAACTGGACGATCCGGCCATTGTTCATAATGGCAATCCGATCGGACATGGTCAGGGCTTCTTCCTGGTCATGGGTCACGTATATCACGGTGATATTCAGGGATTCCTGGAGATGCTTTATCTCCAGTTTCATGTGATCCCTGAGTTTCTTGTCAAGGGCGCCGAGAGGCTCATCCATGAGAAGGATGTCGGGTCGGAAAACCAGTGCACGGGCCAGGGCGATCCGCTGCTGCTGTCCCCCGCTTAACTGGTTGGGATAGCGTCTTTCAAAGCCGGGGAGTTCAACCAGATCCAGGGCCTGTCCGGTTCGATCACGAATTTCCCGGCGAGGTACCTTTCGCATCTTGAGAGGAAAAGCGATGTTGTCGAAAACGGTCATATGCGGGAAAAGGGCATAGTTCTGAAACACCATTCCGATTCCGCGATTGTTCGGGGCGACGCTGGTGATATCTCTGTCTTTGAGAAGAATCTGCCCGGAGGTGGGGATCTCAAACCCTGCAATCATGTTGAGGGTCGTGGTCTTGCCGGAACCGCTGGGACCCAGGAGGGTCAAAAACTCGCCTTGCTGAACCTCCAGTGATACCTTATCGACGGCCCTCACATCACCGAATGTCTTTGTTACAGCATGTAATGAAAGCTGGGCAGTCAATGAATGGCCTCACACCAACGAGTCTCTATTTATTCGGCGGCGTAAAGGATTTCAGTTGAAAAGGCGATAAATCAAACCAGGCCCACGAAAACTGTTTCTGAAGGATAGTATCCAGCAGCGCTAGGCTTGTCAACACTCTAGATCTCTCCAAGGGAGGCGCGGACTCTCTCGATGATAGCGCTGGTGGAAAAACCTTCGACAGTGGGAACCCGTTTTACCTTCCCGCCTGCCTTTTTTACCAGGTCCGCGCCGACGATCTCTCCTTCCGGCCAATCCGCCCCTTTTACCAGTACGTCAGGCAGCAGTTCCTGAATCACCCGCAACGGGGTTTCTTCATCGAAAATCACGACCGCATCCACGAAACCCAAGGCCGCAAGGAGCTCGGCCCTTGCCCGTTCCGGGAAAACGGGTCTGCCGGGGCCTTTTAATACCCGCACAGAGCGGTCGCTGTTCACTGCCACAATGAGGTAGTCACCAAGGAGCCGCGCCTCGTAAAGGTAGCGAGCATGCCCTGGGTGCAGGATATCGAAGCATCCGTTCGTAAAGGTGATTTTCTTCCCCGAGGACCTGAGGTCCGTGCATTCACGCTTCAAGTCTTCCAGGGATTTGATCTTTTTCAGGTAGTGCTCCATGCATCATCGCCTCAACGCCCGTCACCCAATGAAACCCACTCTCACATTGCTGGATTCGCCGTCCTCGCAACAACCAGTGCGGAAACCTTTTCCGCCTTTGCTTGTAAGAGCACCCGTGCACACTCGTTCAGGGTGTTGCCGGTGGTTGCCACATCATCCACCAGAAGCACTCTTCTGCCTGATACCCGCTCCGGTCTTTCGAGACCGAAGGCCCGTCTGACATTTTTCCGCCTTTCTGTCTTTCGAAGCCCGGTTTGCGGGGCGGTGTATCTTACCCTTCTGAGCGATAAGAAGTCCAGGGACGTTCGCAGATCCCCGGCTACATACCCTGCCAGGAGCTTGCTCTGGTTGAATCCGCGCTCCCGGAGTCTCCGCGGATGGAGTGGAACCGGCATTACCAGGGAGGCCTTTTGAGCCGGCGCCCAAGCCCGGGCAAATGAGGAGAGAAGCGGCCCCAGGGACAAGACAAGGTCTCTTCTTCCTCCGTACTTGAATCGATGGATGACGGTCGTCAGTGAACCCTCATAGAGATAAGGCGCCCCCAGCGTATCGAAAGCAGGGCGCCTCCGGAGGCACGTTTCGCAAACGTGGGGGCCGCCGGCGCGGGACGCAAAAGGTCGCCCGCAGATAGTGCAACACGGTGAATCCAAGGTACGAAAATCCGCCAGGCAGGAAGTGCATATGTTCCGGCAGGCAGCGCCATCTCCGTTGGAGTCGTGAACGATAAATGACCTGCATTCAGCGCACCTGGGGGGATAGATGAGATCGATGAGTCTGGCGAAAATATTCATTTCCCGGCTTCCTTGACAAAATCCTCGAAAGATGCATCGGGATTGATCCCGGGACACGCATCCATAGCAAGCTCCCAGTTTTCCCTGTCCCGCACGAGAGCCGGATAATAGGGCCACAGAGAGCACCGCTCGGGTTTCACGGGATGGATGCCGCATTTTTTCTCTTGATCGTAAAAAATGCAGTAGTTGCCCTCCCCCACCCGGAGATAAACGCGGCCATGCCTGGTTTCACAGTGTTGCTGGAGAAATATCTCCACCGATATGCCGAGAAAATCAGCGATCCTTCTTTCCTCATTTCCTGTCAGAAAAATCCCGCCCTCGCCGTAACAGCAAGCCCCGCACAAGCGACATTCAAAAGTCTTCATTATAGATTCCAAAAAGTCTCCGTTGATTGTTGTCAATAGTTCGCAAAAAAGGCCGAAACAATATCAAAATTAACCTACCAGCTTTTCCATATCCCAGTCAACCCGCAGCCTCAATCGCCTGTTTTCCCGCTTTTCCCGATAGATGACATACCCGTATTCCTGGCCGAAGAGGAAAAGATCTTTGGTCACCGACACGTCCTGTTTGCAATATTCAGTCAGTTTTTCCATTTCCCCCCGGCGGAACCATTCGACGGCCTGGAGGCCGTCGGCGGTCTTGCCGCGTTTCAGGGTCTCCTGGGCCAGGTGATCCAGGCTCAAGCGAAATCCGATCCGGCTGTGAACATCTTCGAGCAGGTCAAAGGTCCTGATGCCATTCATGTCCATCGGTGTGTAGGCAGAAAGGACCTTGTAGTCGAAGCCCTTTATGTTGAAGCCGACAACCAGGTCCGCGAGCCCGAGGAGGTCGAAAAGGCCGTTCATTTCATCTTCCCGGAACACCCGATACTCTTTGTCCAGGGAATCGTACACCACCGCGACCGATACCCGCATCAAGTAGGCTTTGTTCCAGCCTCCCACATCTCCGGCCGTCTTCTGGGTCTCCAGGTCCAGGTACAGGATCCTGGGGCCCTCCGGTTCCTCTGACGGCACAGCGTCCCCCTGGAGCGGGAGCGCAGGTTCTTCTTCCGTCCGGGTTGCGATTTCACTCATGGGGATATGCCCCAGGAGGCATTTCAGAAGCCACACGGCCGCTTCCTTGTCCAGGGGCTTGTTTCCCGAGCCGCATTTGGGGGAATGGATGCAGGAAGGGCATCCTTCTTCACACTCGCAGTTTTCCACAAGATCGAGGGTCCTTTCCAGTAACTCAAGGATCACTTCATACCCGCGTTTCGCGAGCCCGACTCCTCCTGCGTGGCCGTCATAGATGAAGATGGCCCCCTTTCCGACCTGGGGATGATGTGGGTAACAGATTCCACCGATGTCATTCCGGTCGCAGAGTGCGAAAAGGGGGAAGATTCCGATGGCGGCATGTTCAATGGCATGTATCCCCCCCATGAAATGGCGACCTTTTGCCTCCACGAATTGCCTGAAAACGTCCTCGATTTCGATCCAGAAACCGATAGTTTCAAAGGTCTGCGGCGGGAGGTCGAGGGGAAAAACTCCCATGAGCTCCTGGCCCGGAATGGCCCTTTTCTCATATCCGGTTACCTGCTCGGTGACTTTGAGCCTCCCTTCCCGAACCACGAACTGGCCTTTCGGCATGCTTCTCCGGACCTCTCGGATCTCGGTCTCTTTATCGGAACGAACCCGGGTGAAGTACTTCAAATCCGATTCATGGACCACGATGTCCTTCTTGTCAAGAATGAGGCGATCAACCACGTACTGCTTTGCGCGGTGGAGGTATACGGCGCCCGGATGACATTCCTTGAATGCGCGAATGCCGTCCACCGTTCCCACGGCCTGCCCTGTTCCCTTCTCAAAAATCGTGTAACTGGCTCCCGCTGATCGGATATCCACGTGAAGCTGGGGATTTCTTCTCGTGCAGAACCAGGCCGGTTCGCCGTCCGCAGTCCTGTTCAACAACCCTTCTCCTTCCAGTGCCTCCAGGTGGCCGGCCAGATCATGGGGCCAGAAGACCGTATCCTCCATGGTGATCGGCCTTTCCGCGGCTGCGCAGGGGAGATGGGCCTTCGTGACGAAAGGGTTATCCGGGTCCAGTATGGCCGCTTCAAAAGAGCGGCCGAAATAATCAGCAGGGTGTTTCATGAAGTACTGGTCGAGGGCATCCGGCTTGGCCAGAAGCACCACCAGCGATTCCCTCCCGGAACGTCCCACTCTTCCGCCCCTCTGCCAGGCATTGATAATGGTTCCGGGATAGCCTACGAGAATGCATACGTCCAGGGTGCCGATGTCAATGCCCATCTCGAGGGCACTGGTTGATACCACCCCCAGAAGACGGCCGTCGGCCAGCTTTCTTTCTATCTCGCGCCTTTCCTGTGGGAGGAAACCCGCCCGGTAAGAGCTGATCTTCCCCCGGAGTGAAGGCGCAAGGCGCGATACCCAGACATGGATGAGTTCGGTCACCTGACGCGACTGGGTAAAGGCAATGGTCCTGAAACCCAGATTTATGCATTTCAAAAAGAGTCTCGCTGCAAGGAAATTGGCACTTATCGCGGGATTCACGAAGAGAAAATGCTGACCGGCCCTGGGGGAGCCGTTCGACTGGATAACCTTCAAGTGCTCTCCGATAAGATGCTCCCCAAATTCCAGGGGGTTGCTTACGGTCGCCGAAGAGAGAATGAAACGGGGTCTTGATCCGTACTGCCCGCAGAGGCGCTTCAGCCTGCGAATGACCTGGTTCAGGTGAGACCCGAAAATGCCCCGGTAGGTATGTATTTCGTCCAGGACCACAAAAGAAAGATTTTTCAAAAAGGGTTCCCAGGACTGGTGATGGGCCAGGATGCTCCGATGGAGCATATCAGGGTTGCTGAACAGGATCTGCGGAGGATCTGCCCGCATTTTTTTCCGCATGTAAGGGGTGGTATCACCATCGTATATGCCGATCGCCACCCTCTCACCCGCATCGCTCATTGCTCGGATCCATTGCTTCAATGCCTTAAGCTGGTCCTGCTCCAGGGCCTTCAGCGGGAAGAGGTAAAGTGCTTTCGAAGAAGGATTGCGGAGAATTTCTTCCAGCACCGCGACGTTGTAGATAAGGCTCTTTCCGCTCGCTGTGGGAGTGGATATGAGGACGTTTTCCCCCCGGCGCGCCTCTTCTATAGCCTCCACCTGATGGCTGTAAAGTTTTACCATCCCCAGCCGATGTAACAGGTGTGAGATTTCAGGTGCAAAAGGGAGCGGAGGTCCGAATCGGGCGTCGCTGGCGGGCAGGTAGTGCCGGTAGGCAATGGTATCAGCAAATTCCTTGTCCGTGCGGACTTCCTCTATGAACTGAGAGATATCCACCTGTACGATCACCTGAGCAAATGATTTCTGATGAAGCTGCCCTTTATGTCTAGCACAGTCAGGCCAAAATTTCAGTGTCTTTTCCCGGGAACCTGGCAACAACCGGGATAGATTTCTGAAAAAAGGGATGGCTTGACAGGAAGAAATTTGGTAGATATGGAAAAACCTCAAACGGAAGGTTCAGAAATGAGCGAAAGACAACCGCCGCCCCCAAATCTCCAGCTTTCATACAGAAAAGGAGATCTGATCGTAAAAGAAGGGGATTATGGTATTTCCATTTACCGGATACTCAAAGGGAAAGTGGGAGTAACTGTACAGTCAGGTGACAAAGAGATCCGTCTTGCCACACTTGGTCACGGCGAGATTATCGGAGAAATAACCTTTTTGAACAGGGAGATAGAGCCCCGATCGGCATCGGCCCGCGCCCTTGAAGAGACCGAGGTGGAGGTCTGGCACCCTTCTCGTCTCGCCTTGGAATATGAGCAGACGGAGCCCATTATCAGGTACATTTCAGATCAGATCCTGGGACGCCTGATCCGCATGAACAAGTTCATCGGCCAACTGGGTGCAAGAGCGTTCAAGAAACCGGTCCAGCCCGAAACGATCGCATCACAGCGATCTTTCTATCGGAAAGAGCTGGATGTATTGTGCGAATATCGCCCACTGGATATACGGAAAACGGCGTGGCTCAAAGGGAGAGTAAGGAATGTCAGTTTGAGCGGTATCGGGTTGGATGTCGGTGCCGGAAACAGTCTGAATTTTCCCCACGAATTGGGCAAGGTATTCCGGGTGCGAATGACCCTTCCAAACAGGAAGGAAGTGGAAGTGGACGCCAAAATTGTGACGGTCAGGAAATCCGGGATAGAGGGCCGCCTTGATGTCGGCCTGGCTATCGTAAATATTACGGAAGAAGCGAGAAAAATCCTGGGATTTTTTCTCATGCCTTAAAAGGAGTCACAGATGGCGATTGACCCGATCGTGCATGGATACGTGGTAAAAGAGGAGCAATACCCCGATAAGGCCGTCATAATCGAGGAGGGCAGCAAGGGGGATTGGGCCTACATCGTTCTTCAGGGAAGAGTGAAGGTGGTCAAGAAAGGCCTGAAAGGGATATTGACCGTTGACACCTTGAAAGAGGGCGCCGTTTTCGGGGAAATGGCCATGTTTCAAAAAGGTGAGGCAGTAAGGACGGCCTCCGTCATTGCCGACGGTCCGGTTCAGGTCGGGGTCCTTGACAGGGAACGCCTGTTCGATGCCTACGCAACGGTTTCCACACGGATAAAATCCCTGATAGAGACCATGATTGACCGTCTTGAAGACACAACGAATGCCATAACCGGCTTGATTGGCAAGCAACCAGGAGCAGAAACCGATGGAAAAGTGCCCCACTGAATCCCTCTACCCTTCCAATTTTCTCCTTTTTGTCGCGAGCTCTTCCTGCCATCGCTCCCATTGAAACAGCAAGTTCTCCAGCTCTTCCCTCACCGCATGATATTCCTTCATCAGAGGGACAGACTTCTCTGTGTCTTTCAGAACCAGGGGATCTGCCAGAGCTTTCTCCAGCTCTTCCTGTTTCCCTTCGAGAAGGCCTATTTTCTGTTCAATAGCTTCCAACCGTTTCAGGATCGGATTGAGTGTCTCATTAGCCAGGCGCCGTCTCTCGGCCTTGTCCCGGCGTTTTGCCTTGCGATCGTATTCTCTCACCTCCGTGCGTGAAATATCCTCGGTTTTCCCGTGCCCCACTTCCTGCCCCTGGGAAACAGCATCTTTTTCCACGCGTGCAAGGTGGTCATAATACTCATACAGGTTTCCCGGATATTCATCGATATTACCGCTTCGAATATCCCATATCTTGGTGGCAAGGCGGTTCACGAAGGCCTGGTTATGCGAGACGAACAGCAAGGTCCCTTCGTATTTCTCCAGGGCATCGGTGAGTATCTCCGAGGAAGCGATGTCCAGATGATTGGTGGGTTCGTCCATGACCATGAAATTTCCCGGTTTGACCAGGAGCTTCGCCAGGGCAACCCTTGCCTTTTCTCCACCGGAAAGGACGGCTATGCGCTTGTCCACCTCCTCACCCGAAAAGAGGAAGCTGCCGCAGATGGTCCTTACAAAGCCGATCGTTTCACGAGGAACCGCCTGGGACACCTCTTCCATAACCGTTCTCTGGGGGGCAAGCATGTCGGAGTGATGCTGGGCAAAATAGTTCATGGAAACCTCGTGACCCAGGACAATATGCCCTTTGTCAGGGGGCAATTCCCGCGCGACCATTCTCAGCAAGGTGGTTTTCCCGCACCCGTTGGGACCGATGACGGCGACCCGATCCCCCCTGAAAACGGCCAGGTCGATCCCTTCGTACAGGGATTTTGCACCGAACCTCTTGGCGAGTCCGTGGATGGAAACCACTTCTTTCCCACTCCGCTTGACCGGTGGAAAAGTGAAGTGCATGGTCTTTTCTTTCCTGCCGGTTTGTATCAGCGCCTCTTTCTGAACCAGCTTTATCTTGCTCTGCGCCTGCCTGGCCTTCGATGCCTTGGCTCGAAATCGTTCTATGAATTTCTTTGCTTCTTTTATTTTCTGTTCCTGGTTTCTTGCCTTGGCTTCAAGTGCCCTTTTCTCCTGCTCCCGAGCCCTCAGGAAAAAATCATACTTGCCGCTGTAGGTCCGCATGCCGTCGGTCCCGAAACTGATGATGCGGCGCACCAGGCGATTCAAAAAATCGCTGTCATGGGACACCAGGACAATGGCACCCGGAAACTCGTCCAGGAACTTTTCCAGCCAGCGGACAGATGGTATGTCGAGGTGATTGGTGGGTTCGTCCAGGAGCAGGACGTCCGGCCGGCGGTAGAGGAGCGCAGCCAGGGCGGCGCGCATCTTCCATCCCCCGCTCAGGGTGGAGATATGGGCATTAAATTGCGATTGCGTGAAGCCGAGTCCCAGGAGGACTTTCTCTGCGTCGTATGCGGGGAACCGCACGGAAATTTGATCGAGATGCTGGTGAATCTCGGCAAGCTTTTCCGCAAGAATCGCCTGTTTCGCCGGATCGGAAGTTTCCTTCAGGGACTGTTCCACTCGTCGAAGTTGCCCGTTGAGGGCGTTACGGCCGGGCACGGAATCAAGGACGTACGGGAGAAGCAAACCGGAAAGTTCCGCCTTCAGGTCCTGGGGCAAATACCCCATGGTAACGCCTTTTTGTACCCGTATCTCTCCGTCGTCCGGCAACATTTCTCCCACGAGCAACCGGAGCAGCGTAGTCTTGCCGGAACCATTCCTTCCCACAAGACCGATCCGGTCACCGGGGGTGATCTGAAATCCAACAGCATCGAAGAGGTTCCTGCCTGAAAGGAACAAGGAAAGGTTATTAACAGTGACGAGGCTCAATTCGACGGATTCCTACCCGACGATCTTCTTTATTTTGTCGGCCTTTTTTTTCACATCCATCACCTTCTTGACCCCGGGCACTTGTTCCAGGACCTTGCCGGCCACTTTTGCCTCAATGCTCGGCGTACCCGATTTTTCTTCAGAATCCTTCTCCTCCATCTTCTTGGCCGGCTCAGGTTCTCCTCGGATGTCGTTCTTGATGTTCTTGAACTCCCGGACTGCTCCTCCGATACCCTTCCCGATCTCGGGAAGCCGCTTGGCGCCAAAAATTAACAGTACGATGACAAGGATAATGATTAATTCAGTTGGTCCAAGCCCAAACATGTATTTCCCTCCTTTCAAAACGAGCGCCATTAGATTCCGGCAGCGCCCTGAGACGTCATCTACGTGAACTTCCTGACGCGGTTCAATTGGCGGTTGATGACTCCATACCGCACCGGAAGCATATCATATGACAGAGTGTACACTCTTGTAAAGCATCGAAATCTGACTCCCGTCAGGACTATCCTACCGCTGGAGTTTATCCCATAACCCTTTTTACAATCGTCTTCAACGGCCCCTCGTATCGTTTTACGATCATCACCGGCGTCTGGGAATACCGCGCCACCTTTTCCGGGATCTCCCCGAACAGGACGCTGGAAAAAATCCCTTCCTTGGATGCTCCGAGGACAATAAGGTCATACTCTTTGCCTGCTCTCACCAGTGCTTCCGCGATTCTCTTTCCCTCAATCAGCTGTACCTGGGCCTTTCCTTCCAGCCCGGTAATACGGGTGGTCTTCCTGATCCACTCTCGTGCCATTTCACGCTGGTACTCGTTTGCGTCAGACGGCACCACGTAACAACAGCTTACCTCGTATCCATACGCCTCCCTGTAGCGAGCCACGAGTTCGGCTGCCAGGGTAGCGTGGGGGCCTCCTGCAGTCGGAATCAGAATGCGCTTTATCGTAGGGGCCGCGTTGAGCTTGACCGTGATCAAATCACAGGGCACCAAACGAACGGTCTTATCGGTTACCTCGCCGAAAATACGGTCGCGGGTAGTGGTATATCCCTTCCATCCCATAAGGACCAGGGAGGCCTTCTCCGTCACGGCGGCCTCGATGATGCCGTCATAGACATGGTGCGCAATACGGAGAGCCGAGCGGGTTTCCACCCCCTGTTCCCTGCCGTAACGGATGGCCGTTTTCAGGAGAGGCGTCTTGTGATGGACCCATCGCATTCCTTCGTGGGGGGGGAGGTTAATGGGGATGTCAACTACCCCGAGAACGATGATCTCTCCTTTATGCGCCTTCGCAAGAGGAATCGCAAGTTTCATCAGCGGAATGACGTTATCCGGATTATGCAATGGGATGAGGATCCGGTAGTCATAAGAAGTCTCATTCTTCGGCTGTTGGACAGCGAGCACCTGGGGCATCTCCGCGGCCGTTGTCTTCTCAAAATACACAAAGTAGACGAAGAGCCCCACGATGATCCAGGCGATGGTTATGTACCACGCCCGTGCGTCGAAATTGAACTGCCCGATGGCCAGGATCAGGTTGAGTACAATTGCCGCTATGGGGGTAACGGGATAAAACGGTACCCGAAAACCGCCTTTCAGCTCCGGAAACTTACGGCGCAGGGCAATGAGGGAAAGATTGACCAGCATAAAGGTCAACAGGAACATGACACTGGCTGCGGATCCGATAACATGAATGGGAAAGAGCACCGCCATAAGAAGGATAATTACCCCGGTCACTGCAATGGCGATGTGAGGCGTCCTTCGGTGGGGATGAATCGTACTGATCGAGCGGGGAAGCATTTTGTCGCGGCTCATGGAAAACGCCACGCGGGAAGATGCCAGGATCGTGGCATTCAAGGCGGATACGGTGGAAAGCAATCCTCCGAAAATGATGAGTGCGACCCCGAAGAACGGCATAAAATTTTCCGCTGCCTTGGCAATCGCCGTTTCCTGGTAGCGCCCGAGGAACTCCCAGGATGTGCCGGAATCCGGCCGGATGGCCCCGATACAGACCACCAGAACGAGCAGGTAAATTGAAATGGTCACAACAAGGGAAATCAACGTGGCCTTGGGAATGGTTTCCTCCGGGTTCTTGATCTCTTCGGCGACGGTCGCAATGAGGTCGTAACCTTCAAAAGCGATGAAGGTAAGCCCCATGGCCATCACAACGCCTCCGAAACCTTTCGGGAAGAAAGGCCTGAAGCTTGCCGCCGCTTCAACCGGGATGTGAAATATCTGTTTCAACCCATACAGGATGAATATGCCGAGGATAACAATCTTGGCCATGGTAATGACGTTTTCCACGCTGCCGGTCAGTGCCGTTCCCCGCATGTTGATGAGGATGAAAACAACACCTACCACCGCCGTCATAACCAGTGCCGGCGCATTATGGCCCATTGCAGAAAATACGAATTTAGAAAGTCCAGGGAAATAGTGGTGGACGAATTCCCAGAAATAACTTCCAAACCCCCGGGCGTAGAGGGCGCAGGCAATAATGTAACAAAACCACAGCATCCACCCGGAGACGAATCCAGCCGGTCCCGGGAACGCCTTTCTGATGTATGAATATCCGCCCCCCGACCTTGGATATGCCGAAGCGAGCTCCGCGTAGCAGAGCGCGGTAAGGAGGGTAACAACACCGTTGAGAGCAAAAGCCAGCAGTGCTGCGGGGCCGGCTTCACCGGCCGCCATTCCGGTCAGCACAAAAATCCCCGCGCCGATCATCGCTCCGATCCCGATCATGGTCGCGTCGAATGTGCCTAAATCGCGGGCAAATGAGACTCCGGCGGCGTCATCAGCGTTCTTTTTCGATACTGGCATTTTCCTGCTCCGTCCTGTGCTCTCCGTTTAATTCCCTGTGAGCTCGGCCCGGGATAATCCGTTGCACCTTACACCAGATAAAGTCTGTCCCGCAAGTCTTGATCCCGCATGAAAGGAAAAGGCATGCTCAATGGATGAGTGTTTCAAGTATTTACGTGTTCAGCTGAAATAGAACGCATCTCATGGATGGGACCGGGAAGGGCCCTCTCCCAGAAGGTTCAAAAAACCATCCAGGGAAAAAGGGATGCCCCGGCCTTGTTCAAGGAGTCCTATGCCCTCCCGCCCAAAAAGAGCGGCCGTGACGCCGGGGCCGCTGCCCTTTTCGTTTTCGCAGTACGGAGTGATTATACCGCAGCTCGGGCTCCTGTCCTTCACAATGGCCAAAGAAGCACCCAGCATCCGCGCCAGTCGCAGTGCCTCATAAGCTCCTTTTCTGAATGCCCCGGTGAAAGCCCTTCCCTCTGCGTCTACGACCTGCCCCGCACCGTCCAGAACATCCGATCCGTCTCCGTGGATTATGCTCGCCGGAGGGCGAGGGGTAGGCAGTCCTCCCAGTTGTTCCGGACAAAAAGGAATGATATGAACGGAAGCAAGAGCGGACGTGAGATCGGGGCAGAGATTGTGCCTGCCATCGTACCTGCACCGCACTCCGAGGAGGCAGGCACTGACAAGAACAGGGGTTCCTTTCATACGAAGAAGCACCTCATCCGACAAACTGGACCGCCTCTTCATCATCCCCCCGGGACTCGATCCTGCCGATGTGATAGGCTGTTTCGCCCATGGCCTTGAGCCGTAAAAGAACTTCATTCGTCTCTTCTTCGCTGACGACGATTACCAGCCCCAGGCCGTTATTAAAGGTGCGCAGCATCTCCTCGTCCGAAATCTGAGCCACCTTCTGCAGAAAACAGAACACGGGCGGAACAGTCCAGGTAGAACGATCGATAATGACCTTGCAGGGTCCGGGCAGGATTCTGGGCAAATTATCCGTGAGTCCCCCGCCGGTAATATGGGAAATGCCATGAATCCGAAAATCGCGCCTCAGGTTGTTGATGGCCCTTGCGTAGATACGCGTCGGTTCCAAGAGTTCGTCTCCGAGGGTGCGTCCGAAATCAGGCACATATTCCTTCACGGACATTTTCAGACCTTCGAAAAAGATCTTGCGCACCAGAGAATACCCGTTGCTATGGAGACCGCTTGAGGCGATTCCGATCAGTTGATGGCCCACGGCAATTTCCGATCCGTCAAGCAGTTCTTCATTTTCCGCAAGCCCCACGACGAAGCCGGCCACGTCGTACTCCCCTTCCGCGTAAAATCCCGGCATCTCGGCTGTTTCCCCGCCGATAAGAGAACATCCGGCTTCAAGGCAGCCGACCGCTATACCCTTCACAATCTCCTGGGCCACACGCAAATCCAGCTTTGCCATCGATATATAATCGAGAAAAAAGAGAGGGGTAGCGCCCTGGACCATGATATCGTTGACGCACATGGCGACCAGATCAATGCCGATGGTATCGTGTTTGTCCATCAGGAAGGCGATCTTCAGTTTGGTCCCCACACCGTCCGTGGAAGCTACAAGCACGGGATTCTTGATACGCTGGACATTCAGAGAATGGACCCCCGCAAAGCCTCCGATATCGGTTATTACCCCTGACTTGAATGTCTTAGTGACAATCGGCCTGATGAGGTCGACAAATCGCTTTCCCGCAGCTATGTCTACCCCCGCCTCAGCGTACTGGTCGCGTCCTGAATCCCTTTTCATCGATTTTCCGATCCCTGAAATAGTGAGTGATTGACCGAGGTTCCAACCTTTATAAGAGATTTATTATATCGTTCGATCATTTTGATTGTCAAATCTTTTCAATTTCTCCTTGTCACGGAAGAAAGTGTTTGTTAATGAAATTCTATGATTGCATGTCCCTGGCAATACCTTGAAAAGATTTTGGAATTGGGACAGCCGCTGACCTGCCTCAAAGGTGTCGGCTCCAAGCGTGCCCGCCTTCTCGCCGAGAAAGGAATCAAGAGCATCCTGGATTTGTTCTATTTTTTGCCGACAAGGTATGAGGACAGAACCCGCCTTCTGGCCATCGGCGACGCAGCCGACGGGGAACGGACATGGGTGTCCGGTACTATCGTGTCCGCGCGAGAAGACTTCTTCCCAAGGAGCCGAAAGCGTCTTTTCAGGGTCCTGATCGAAGACCCGTCCGGGCGGCTTCACCTCGTCTGGTTTCACTACCGGAAGGCACACCTGGCGTGTATGGCAAGAAAAGGGGCAACACTTCTCGCCTTCGGCCGGATTCAGGGGAGCGGAAGTCAAAGGCAGATGATCCACCCGGAAATCATGCCCGGTATCCCGGAACAAACAAAGGACTTCCTCGCGGTCAACCCCGTCTACCCTGCGATTGATGGAGTATCCCAACACACCATGAAACTGTTGATCTCGACGGCCTTCAGACTATATGGAGATTGCCTTCCGGACCCGCTTCCCGCTGACATTCGACAATCCCGGGCCCTGCCGGAGCTCGTGCGGGCTCTCAGAGAGGTCCACATGCCTCCCGTTCAGAGTTCAGTGCGCCTGCTGAATGCCATGGAGACCCAGGGTCACCGCAGGCTCCGATTCGATCTTGCCTTCAAGACCATGCTCAACCTGTCTCTCAGGAAGAAGGCCCGCAAAGGCCGGCCGGTTAAACCGCTCACCGTGCCTTCGGATCTGGAAAAACGGCTCCACGCGATCCTGCCCTTTACCTTGACAGGGGGGCAGCGCAATGCGTTGCGGGACATCTTGCGGGATTTCGGGACTGGATACCCCATGAGCCGATTAATTCAGGGAGACGTTGGCTGCGGAAAAACTGTTGTTGCAGCTATTGCGGCCTACGTTGCGATCCGCAATGAAAGACAGGTTGCCTTCATGGCTCCCACACAGGTGCTCGCCCGGCAACACTGGGCATCCTTTCGGAATCTCTCCGGTACAATGGGCTTCGAACCGGCGCTGCTCACCAGTTCCCTGAAGGCAACGGAACGGAAAAGGATTTACGAGGAAATCCGGGAGGGCAAGGTGAATGTCATAATCGGCACTCAGGCGCTTGTCCAGGAGTCATTGACCTTTTCCCACCTGGGCCTGGCCATCATTGATGAGCAACACCGTTTCGGTGTCAGGCAGCGTGCACTCCTTGACAGCAAGGGGAATCGTCCCCATCTGCTGGCCATGTCGGCAACCCCGATCCCCAGAACCCTCTGCATGACCTTTTACGGGGACATGGATATCTCGACTATCCGGGAATTCCCGAAGGGCCGTTTGCCGGTCGTAACCCGCCTGGTGGAGAGAAGCAGGAAAACAACCGTGTACCGGTTCCTGAAAAAACGGCTCGAAGCCGGACAGCAGGCACTGGTAATCTGTCCGGTTATCGAGGCAGTGGAAGACGAAGACCTGAAGGACGCCGTGGAAATGGCCGAGAAGCTGGAACATCTTTTCTCTCCCCTGTTTCGTGTTGCGTTGATCCATGGACGCCTTCCTGCTCGCCAAAAAGATGCAATTATGGAAGATTTTCGAAATGGCGGTATCCATCTTCTCGTGAGCACTACGGTCGTTGAGGTGGGGATCCATGTCCCCAACGCCTCGGTGATGGTCATTGAACAGCCGGAAAGATTCGGCCTGGCACAGCTTCACCAGTTGCGCGGGAGGATCGGGCGCGGCCCCGTTCAAGGGGTGTGTCTTCTGATGCTCTCGGACCATCTCACTGAGCAGTCAAGAAAGCGGCTTGCTGTTCTGACCCGGTCGACCGACGGTTTTGAGATCGCGAGGAAAGATTTGGAACTGCGGGGACACGGGGAAATCATGGGGGTGAAACAGGCGGGGACGGGGGAATGGGACATCCTGGACGTACTCAGGGATCCTGATCTCTTCATGGCGGCACGGGAAGAAGCAGAAAAGATCGTGAAAGAAGACCCCGGATTCATCCAGCCATCTTCCCTGCCTCTGCAGGAGATACTGGAGCCGGAATGGAAAACGCCTCTGGAAATATAGATGATTTGGTTACAACTAATCTTTTGCTTTTTTTCGGCCGGTGAGGTAAAAAATACATTTTTGTGCCCGGGAAATTCTTCGGTTCAGGAGGATATCCCGTGGGTAATTGTATCGCGCTGTGCACGCAAGGAGACTGATTATGCAGGAATTCAGGAGAATGAGCCGGCTGCCCCCCTATGTCTTTTCGGCCGTGAACAAGATCAAGATGGAGGCCAGGAGAAACGGGGAGGATATTATCGATCTGGGCATGGGAAATCCCGACATACCTACGCCCAAACATATTGTGGACAAACTGGTGGAAGCAGCCCAGAAAGGTCAAAACCACCGGTATTCCGCTTCCATGGGCATTACCAAGCTGAGGCACGCCATCTGCGACTGGTACCGGCGCCGATTTGATGTTTTTCTGGATCCCGACGAGGAGGCTATCGTCACCATCGGGGCGAAGGAAGGGCTCGCTCACCTGGCCCTTGCTACACTGAGTCCGGGAGATGTGGTATTCGCTCCCAATCCAACGTATCCCATTCATCCGTATTCCGTTATCATCGCAGGCGGCGACCTGCGGAGCATTCCTATCGCCCCCGAGAGAGATTTTTTTGAGGATCTGCTCACGGCGACCAAACAGACCTGGCCCAGTCCACGTATGCTGATCATATCCTTCCCCCATAACCCCACTACCACGGTCGTGGACAGTAGCTTTTTTGAAAAAATAGTGGACTTCTGCACCGAACACGAAATTATGGTAGTTCATGATTTTGCTTATGCCGACCTGGTTTTTGACGGGTATGAGCCGCCGAGCTTTCTCCAGGTTCCGGGGGCCAAGGAAATCGGGGTAGAACTCTTCACGCTCTCCAAGAGTTATTCCATGCCCGGCTGGCGCGTGGGTTTCTGCGTGGGAAATGCGAGGATCGTGGCCGCTTTGAGAAGAATAAAGAGCTACCTGGACTACGGAATTTTCCAACCCATTCAGATAGCCTCCATTATCGCTCTGAACGGGCCGTACGATTGCGTGGAGGGAATAGTGGGCATCTATAAAGAACGGCGTGACGTGCTCATAAACGGTCTGAGGCGCGTGGGCTGGAAGGTGCGAAAACCCAAAGGGACCATGTTTGTATGGGCGAAAATTCCAGAGCAATTCAGAGAAATGGGCTCCCTTGAATTCTCCAAGATGCTCATTGAAAAGGCTAAAGTGGCGGTCTCTCCGGGAGTCGGTTTCGGGCAGTACGGAGATGACAGCGTCCGCTTCGCCCTGGTGGAAAATCCGCACCGCATCCGGCAGGCCATCAGGGGGATCAGGCAGATTTTCTAGGGGAGAAAAATATGGCGCAGATAAACGTGGGAATCATCGGTTTCGGAACAGTCGGCGCCGGCACCGTGGAACTCCTCCTGAAAAACGCGGAAACAATCGCCGCCCGTGTGGGGGCGCCGATTGTCATCAGGAAGATAGCCGACCTAGACGTTGAAACGGATCGAGGGATGACTATCGATCCCGGACTTCTGACCACGGACGCGATGGACGTGATCAATGACCCGGCAATTGACGTGGTGGTAGAACTGGTGGGAGGCCTCGACAAAGCCCGGGAATTCATGCTCATGGCCATGGAGAAAGGAAAGCATGTGGTTACCGCCAACAAGGCTCTCCTTGCAGAATACGGCCGGGATATCTACGGTTCCGCCCGGAGACTCGGAGTTCACCTGGGCTTTGAAGCCAGTGTCGGCGGAGGAATACCTATTCTCGGCGCCCTGGCAGGGGGTCTGGCAGCCAATCGAATTCAGACCATGGTTGGGATCCTCAACGGGACTTCCAACTATATCCTGACGAGGATGACCAGAGAAGGTCTTGCGTACGAAAGAGCGGTGGAGGAGGCTGTAAGACTTGGTTTCGCGGAGGACCCGCCGACCCTGGATGTAAACGGCACCGACGCAGCCCATAAGCTGGCGATTCTCCTCTCCGTAGCCAGCGGCGTTCCCATGGATTTCCGGAGCCTCTACCGTGAAGGAATCGAAGGGCTCAGCCCGGATGACATACAATTCGCGGGAGATTTCGGGTACCAGATCAAGCTCCTGGCCATCGCCAGGCTGGGTAACGGGTGGATCGAGGCAAGAGTGCATCCCGCCATGATCCCAAAGGACCATATCCTGGCCAACGTGAACGAGGCATACAACGCCATCTATCTGGAGGGGGACTTTGTCGGACCGAACCTCTTCTATGGTCTTGGAGCAGGGAGGCGTCCCACGGGCAGCGCCGTGGTCTCGGATATCATGGAGGTTGCACGGAAAATCCTGCAGGGCGTCGGTGGATGGGGACACTGGCTGGGACAGGACGAACCATCTTCCCATGAAATTGTGGTACGTCCCATTGATCAGCTGCACAGTATTTATTATTTCCGGTTTTCAGCGCTCGATCGTCCCGGCGTGCTCTCAAAGATTTCGGGCATTCTCGGAGACAACGAGATCAGCGTGTCGTCGGTCATCCAGAAAGGGCGCAAGACAAGGGGGGCCGTACCCGTTGTCATGATCACCCATGAGGCCCTTGAACGCAACGTATTCAGGGCTATCTCTCTGATTGACAAACTCGACATCGTGACGGACGATACGGTCATTATCCGGGTTGAAGAGGGCTTTCCCAATGGACGAGAGTAACCGGTCGCCCAAGTATATTGTTCTCATCGGGGACGGCATGGCAGATTTCCCGATTCCCGAGCTGGGCGGGAAAACCCCTCTCGAGGTGGCCAAAACTCCCAACATGGACCGAATCGCCTCCTGCCGCCTAGGCCTCGTGAGAACCATACCTCACGGCATGGAGCCCGGCAGCGATGTGGCCAACCTTGCCCTGCTCGGCTATGATCCCGCGAAGTATCACACCGGACGCGGACCCCTTGAGGCGGCCAGCATGGGAGTCTCCCTGGAGTCGGATCAGATGGCTTTCCGCATGAACCTGGTTACCCTTTCTCGTAGATCCCACGAAGAAATAATCATGGTCAGTCACAGTGCGGGCGAACTATCCACGAGAGAGGGAAACGCGATTGTCGCTGATCTGAAGAAGACCCTGGAAAAGCCGGGGATTCATATCTACCCGGGGGTCGCATACCGTCACCTCCTGGTGTGGGAGAACGGACCTGACGACATTGAAACCATACCTCCCCATGACGTGCTTGACCAAAACATGGCACCGTATCTCTACGACAAGGCAACGGGGCCGATCCAGGAGGCCATCCGTTCTTCATGGCCGGTCCTGGAGAATCATCCGATAAATACAGACCGAAAAGAACAGGGCCTTGCAGAGGCCAATTCCATCTGGCCATGGGGACAGGGGAAGGCCCCAAAGCTCCCGTCTTTCTCACGAAAATTCGGACTCAAGGGCGGCGTGATTTCGGCGGTTGATCTGATCAAAGGGATCGGAGTATATGCGGGCCTCCAGCCCCTGCATGTGGCAGGCGCGACCGGGTATCTGAACTCCAATTTCAAAGGCAAGGTGGAAGCGGCTCTTGCACATTTGGAGAAGATGGATTTTATCTTTCTCCACGTGGAGGCCCCCGATGAAGCAGGGCATCATGGCGATATCGCTGAAAAGATCGAGGCCATTGAAGTTTTTGACGCAAGGATTGTCGGACCGGTCCTTGAAGGCCTGCGGTCTTTCGGGGATTTCAGGATCATGGTTGCCAGCGATCATTTGACTCCTATCGTCAGGAAGACCCATACCGCGGACCCCACTACCTTCGCGTGGGCCTCGAAACACGAGTTGGAAGCACGCCCTGTGACCGGTGCTTTCACCGAATCAGCAGCCCGAAAAAGCGGCATGTTTTTTGAGCGCGGTTACGACCTCATGCCCGCCTTTCTGGGATCGGCATAACCGCTTGACATGAGTGACTGTTTTGAAATAGCTTTCAGGTAATCCTCAATGTTGTGCAGCAGCAACCAACACGCAACAGACAACCGCCAAAAAAAGTAAAAGGAGAAGAGAAAATGAACATCCTGTTTTTCGGACCGAACGGCAGTGGAAAAGGCACGCAAGGCGCCATCGTCAAAGAGAAGTACTCTATTCCCCATATCGAAACGGGCGTCATCTTCCGTGGCAATATCTCTCGCGGTACCGATCTCGGAAAAGAAGCGAAAGGGTATATCGACAGGGGTGAACTGGTCCCGGACAGCATCACCATTCCCATGATCCTGGACCGTCTCAAGGAAGATGACTGCAAAAACGGGTGGCTCCTGGATGGATTTCCCCGAAATCTGACCCAGGCGCAGGAAATGGACAAGGCCCTGAAAATCGAGGGCATCCATGTGGATACAGTCATCGAGATTGTTCTGGATCGCCGGATCGCAAAGAACAGGATCATGGGGCGCAGGCTCTGCGTCAACGACAACAACCATCCCAATAATGTCTTCATCGATGCCATCAAACCGGACGGCGACCGTTGCAGGGTGTGCGGCGGGAACCTCAAAACCCGATCGGACGATCAGGATGAGGCGGCCATCGATCAGCGTCACAACATCTATTACGACGATGAAACGGGGACCGTGGCGGCTGTCAATTTCTACAAAGACCTTTCCGCCGGCAACGACGGCGGACCAAGAATAATCGAACTGGATGGAAGGCCGGGGGTAAAAGAAGTCTCTTCCGAACTGATGGCGAAACTGGAGGTCTAGTCAAGGACATGGAATTCTATACAGCCGTCAACTGTATGGATGGACGGGTACAGATTCCCGTCATCACCTATCTCCAAAACCGGTTCGGCGCTGCCTATGTAGATATGATCACCGAGCCGGGCCCGAATCGTTTGCTTGCCGACCAAACCGATTCAGCGCTGGTGGAATCTATCCTGAAGAGGGTGAGAATCTCCGTTGAAAAGCATGAATCAGGGGGAATTGCGGTGGTCGGTCACTATGACTGCGCGGGGAATCCTGCTCCGGAAGAGACGCAGGTTGCCCAGACGGAAAAGGCAGTCAGGCTTCTGCGGAAAGAGCACCCTGACATTGAAATTGTCGGCCTGTGGGTGGACAAGAACTGGGAAGTGAGCGATCTGCAGCTGCGGGATGGTATCCCGACTGCGCGGGAATGACGGAACGGTTCGATGTACCGCTATTTCCGGCTTATGCTGCGAAAAACTGCTATGTCGTGATCCGGGCGGGGATAGTGGTGATGGGAAGGATCACGGTAAACGTTGTCCCCTGCCCTTCTTTGCTTGCCACACTGATACGCCCGCCGTGCTTTGCCACGATTCCCTGGGAGACGCTGAGCCCCAGACCGGTCCCCTTGCCTTTGCCTTTGGTGGTGAAGAACGGATCGAAAATGGACGGCAGTATGTGGTCGGGAATACCCGACCCAGTGTCTATGACTTTCACTGCCACATAGTTGGGGTCATCGGCAGGAAGCACAATGATCTGGATCCTGTTTCCCTTGGAAGAAGCATCAACGGCATTCAGGATAAGGTTCAAAAACACCTGTTCCAGTTGCTGAACATCCCCGTGCACGCGAGGCAGGTTGTCGGTGGCCTGAAATTCAATCTTGATGCCTGACAGCTTTATCTGGTTCGAAGCCAGGGCGATGGTCTCCCGCAGCAGTTCGGTCAAATCCAGGGATTCCAACTGAGAACTGCTTTCCCTGGCAAAGTCGAGCAGATTGCTGATGATTTTCTTGGAGCGGCCCGACTCGGTGATCAGGTCCTGTATCATGTCCCTGCGCTCGTCATCATCCAGGGAGTCATAATCCTCGAGGAGCATGTGGGCCGTAAGTGTGATGTTGTTCAAGGGATTATTCAGCTCGTGCGCCACTCCTGCCGTCAGTGTACCGACAGCCCGCATCTTGTGCGATTGGACCAGGATGGCCTCCCGGTTCTCCAGTTCCAGGATCATCTGGTTGACGGCAATGGCCATGTCGGTAAATTCATCCTGGTAGCGCTTGGCGGGGGTAATAGGGGTAAAGTCCCCGGACGCAATTCGTTTGGCATACCTCGAAAAGCGCCTTGTATTGCCGAGGATCCTGCTCCCCAGGAATGACGCGTTCAGGACCAGGAAAATGAGCAGGATGACGAGTGAATAGATGTGTATCGTACGCGAAAGGGAAATAATTTTGGATAAAGCCGCCCTATCTCTTCTTATGAGATCCTGGGCCATGGAGACCATTTGCCCGCCATATTTTCTCAATCCCAGTTCGGTCTCCTTCTTCAGGCGAAACTGGTCCGGTACAAAAACATCACTCTCCTGCATGACCGAAAGCTTCTCCAGGAGCCTCCGATACTTGTCCATGTCTGAAACGATGATTGCGTGCGTATCCTCCCCCAGGATTTTCCTGAGTTCGCCTTCATTTCGTTTCAGTGTCTCCCCGGCCTTTTCGACATTATCCAGAGCATCATCCAGATTGGTCCCGTAGAGAAAAAAATTCTTTTCAAAGCGCCGTGCCTGGACAATTTCAAGGGTAAACTCATTGGCGATTTCCAGAAAATGGAGTTTCGTGGCGACTTGGGAACTGGTCATTATGAGGGCTGCCGCGATTCCCGCGGCAAAGAGGAAGACCAGAAGAAAGCTGAGGTAGATCTGGAGGCGCAGGGTGATACGTTTTCGAGAAAGAAGGGCCTTGTGGGCTTCCTCCACCGCCTTTATGCGGTCATACGTTCCCTCGAGAACGCCTGCTTCTTCCTCCACTCCATTCTTGTACAATACTTGCTCCGGGGTCATGTCCCTGCATCCGGCGCCGGTGCTGGCGCCGTCCTATCCGTTGTCTGTTGCGGGGCTTTCAAAGTCGATGGACGAGCCCAGGGCCTTTGCGGCCTTGGCAATCACTTTTCTGAGATCATCAGGTTTAAACGGTTTCGCGATAAAATCGAAAGCCCCCTTTTCCATTGCCTCGCGGGCCACAGCCATCATGGCGTAGCCCGTAATCATGATCACCTTGGTACGTTTCGATTTCTTGACCACCTCTTCCAGCACCTGCAGGCCGTCAATCTCATCCATCCGGATATCAGTAACCACGATATCAAATTCTCTCTCATTGATACGGTCCAGGGCCGCCTTCGGATCTTCAAAGACCTCTACGTCACAGCCGATCTTGGCAAGGGCCGGTTTGAGTCTCTTGCCCACAATGGGCTCATCATCCAGGAGCAGAACATCCAGCCGTTCAGACATGACATCCTCCTTGTTTGCTTATGATTCGCTGAAATTTCCGCTGGTTCTCTTGTGCAGCTTTCCCCCTTTCCAAATCAAGAATCGAGGCACGCTTGCTGCCGGCGGGGAGATTTGTAACCACAGACTCACCGCGCGCTCTCAGCCGCCTGTCTGAAAATGTCAGTGGCCACATGCACTTCTACATAACCCACGCCCTCGACGCCGCTGGCCAACTCCTTGATGGCCTCAGTCCTTTTCCGCTTTTCCCTTTTCACTGCCTTGGTTTCCACCACCACCGTTCTTCCATCCGCTGTTACCTTGGCGTCGGGAAACCGCTCCATAAGCAAAACCCGTACCCTACAGGCGAGCTCTTTGTCCCGGAGACATTTGATCGAATAGGTCATGGGTTTGAATTTCCGGTACCCCGCCATATCGACTATGGTTTTCACCGCCTCGTCGGGGTCTATCTGGCTCAAACTGATCACCATGTCGTAGTTGGAGGGATCTGTTTCATCCAGGTTGAAGGTGTCGAGCGACCAGTTCCTGCGTTGTTCTTCACGCCGTTTGAGCATCTTCTTCACCTTTTCGGGGGAGGCGTTTGCTTCCAAGGACAGTTCGGTGGCCAGCGCACCGGGGTCCGAGAGAACCCGTACTTTCAGGACATGCGAAACGCCCAGAACATACAGGTGTGCCGCCAAACCATGACAGACCACGTTGTCTTCAAGGAGATGTCCGAAGCTAGCCTCCTGAATGTAGGCAAGGTACCTGCTCCTGAGCTTGGAAGAAAGGCCCAAAAAGGATGGGGTCTCATCCAGCGCCTTCACGAGCTTTTCCTCCTGCAAACCATACTTCGCACATACCGGCGGCAGGATTTCCCGGTCCACATAATCGTACCCAATGGCCCGTCCGGCTTTTTCCCCGATTTCCCGGCCGGTCCTATAGGAGTCAGAAGAAATGATAATTATGGGCATAGTAGCATCCTCTCAGTTTAGGGGTGGGTTTCCGTTTTCCCTCAATTCAATGGATCTTCGGTTGTTCCGGTTAAAGAGTGCCTTCAGGCAGTTTCAAGTTATGGAGTACGGGCTAGGCTCTTCTTTCTCATGAAGCGGCCTTCTGCGGTTTGCATACAGGCAGGTGAGCCCTGAAACGCCGGATTATCTCTTATACCGCATCTTGAGGAATGGGCACTCCTGCATGGACTTCAAGGTTGTTTATCCCCTCAATCTCCTTTTCCAACTCCTTTGCCTTCTTCTTAAGCTTGTTGACCTGGCGATCGCCGGCCTCGGTGAAAATGAGGACATTTCCGCTCTCAGCGGTGACTCCCACATCAAAAAAAGGGTCCACAAGAGCGGCTTTCACCTGGCAGGCCTGCTCAAGGTTCTTCATTTTCCTGCGGTGACTTTCCGTGGTCTTGAATTGGTCTCTTGTGGCTGCCTGGCAGATAAAATCAACAGCGTCGGAGACCGTCAGCTTACTTATGTGAACAACCAGGTCGTATAGAGAACTGTCCCAGGGATCTACGCCATAGAGGGTTTTAGTCCATCCTCTCCGTTCCTCATCATCCTTTTCCAGGAGAACACGGGCCTCTTCTTCGTTGATGACTTCCCGTTCCACCTCAGCCTTGATCCGATCACCCATATCGGCAATAATCCTTACCTTGAGCACGTTTGGCACGCCGGTGAGCAGCACGTGGCCGGCAAGGCCGTGATAGACCACGTTATCGTTTGCTACCCGGTGCATCAGCGCGCTCCGGATATAGGCGATGAAAATCTGCTTGCCGTGTTTGAACCGGTCCAGGATTGAAGGCGCATCATGGATGGCGCGTATAAGCTTTACCTCAGGGATATGGAAACGGTCGCTGGCATCCAGGAGAACATCCCGGCTCACACACTCGTATCCCAAGCGCTCGGCGACCTTTTCGGCCACCTCCTTCCCCTTACTGTAAGATCCGCGCGATATTGTTATGATTGCCATGGTATTTCTTCCCTGCTTTCCGGGTTTACACACCATAAACCACGTAAATCATTCCGATCATAACCACAATAAAAACAACACTTATCACGATCCCCGCCTTCATGAAGTCCACACTCCTGTATCGTCCCGGTCCCATGTACAGCGCGTTGACCTGGTGCGTGGGCAGCATAAAGGAATTACTGGTAGCAAGGCCGACAACAAGTGCCGCCATGCGGGGGTCCGCGTGAGCCGCCATGGCCATGTTGACCACAAGGGGCACCAGAAGCACCGTGGCGCCCACATTGGATATTACCAGGGTAAAAACAGTCGACAGGATCCCGATAACCGTCAGAAGAATAATGGGCTGCACTGTGCCGATGGCATTCAACACGGCATGGGCTATCCACGCGGCCGTTCCCGTCTTCTCGGTTGCGATACCCAGAGGGATGAGACCGGCCAGCAGAAAAATAGTCCGCCAGTCGACCGCCCTGTAGGCTTCATCTATGCTGAGCACCCGGGTGACAACCATGCCCAGGGCACCGGTCATGAGGCTTACAGAAAGCTGGATCTTGAATATCATGATCATCGTCAACGCCACAGCCAGCCAGAGCCCCGCCCACAGGGCCTTTTCGGGACGCATCAGTTCCACGTCTATGGGCGTTGTAAAAAGAAGGCTCCTTTCTTCCTGGAGCAATTTGAGCCGGTGCCAGGTACCCTGTATCAGGATGGCATCGCCCACATTGAGGACAAGATCCCCTATTTCTGCCCTGTACGTCTCTCCATGCCGGTAAATAGCAAGCGGTGTCACGCGAAAACGGTCCTGCAGATTTATCTGGTTGAGGGTCTTGCCCGCAACAGGGGAACGGGGAGCCACAACTGCTTCCACGGTACCCGATGTTGTGTCGGACACGTCGTCCTTAAAAACCTCCAGCGCATCCTTGAGCATCATGCCCTCTTCTTCTGCCATGCGACGCACATCTCTCTCCCGGCCATATACCAAGAAGTCTATATCCGACCGGACCTCTGCTTCCGGGGCGGGGGAAAGAAGCTTGAAATCAGGAGGTTCAATAATGCCGACCACATTGACAAGATAGCGGCGTTTCAGATCCTCAACGACCACAGGTTCCCGATAATGGGTAAAATCAGCAGGAGTATGCAATTCATAAGGCTCGCCCAGTTCTTCGAGGGCATGACGCAGCTCGGGTGCCGGTCCTGCTTCGGCGGAGTCCATGGATCCCCTGGGCAGGATGAACCGGCCGAAAAGGATGAAGCAGGCGATCCCGCTCGTAACCAGGGCCAGACCTATGGGAGTGACGTCAAACAGGTGAAAAGGTCGGAGATGAAAAGGTTCCAGGAGGTCATTGAGAAGAATCAGCGGGCTGCACCCCACCAGGGTAATGGTGCCGCCGAGAATCGCGGAAAACCCTACGGGCATCAGGAGCTTGCTCAAAGGGATCTTGAGCATCTTGCTCACCCGCTGGATGGCAGGAAGAAATAGTGCGGCTGCGCCGATATTCTGCATGAAACTGGAGATACCGGCTACTGTCAGCGAGATGGCAATAACCACACGCGATTCGCTTCTCCCGGCGACCCGGAGCACCGGCCGTACCAGTCGATTAATGAGCCCCGTTTTATCCAGCCCGGCGCCGATAATAATGACCGCGATGATAGAAATAACCGCATTACTGCTGAAACCGACAAAGGCCTCTTTCGGTGTTACAAGATGAAGGAGGGGGAGGGCCACCATCATGAGAATCGCAACCACATCGACCCGCACCCATTCGGCGATGAATAGGAAAATGGCTACCCCGATCATGATCATCACGAGGATCATTTCAGTCGTCAATGGTTCCATAGATCAGTTTCCTCTCGAGGTTTCGCCAGGGCTGAATATGGGATCATTCAGAAGCGACGTTTGACCGTTGGATGATAGGAAAAAGAGGAGGTATAAGTCAAGAATAAAACAGCGCTTTTGGTCTGTTGCACGGGATGAGGTCGAGCTGCACGATAAATGCGTAGTCCAGCGCGAAAAATAATGGTATAAGCTAAAAAGGATACGTTATCATGGAGAAAATGCCGTAACCACCGAGTTCGAAAACAGATTTTTCTGGCCGGCACAAAGCTCCGAAGGACCGTTGAAATCCTCTGAAAAAAGTAAACAGTTGCATCAAGACTTTTTTCACGCTGGAGAGGAATATCCTTTCCCAGATCCCCTTGAAGGGTTTCATTATGAAAACCATTCGGGCAAAAATAGCCGTCTTTTTCGCATTATGTCTTGTCTTTGTAGGAGTGCTCTCCGGCCTCTACTATCAGAACACAATGAGCCTCGGGAAAAAGCTTGTTATCATACAAAATTTTGACGATCTCCTGAAAAATATTCTGGAACTGCGGCGGTATGAAAAAAATTTCACCTATTATCATGATCCGGCAAGCCTGGACGAGAGTGTATTCTATTTTTTCAAGATCGAGGATGCTTTCAACCGATTCAGGCAAGAGATCACTCAGGTTGTGGGCACGAAAGAATGCGATGCATTTCAGAGGGATATGAACGATTACAAGGACATTTTGGGACAGAGCATGAGCCTGGCCAAGACGGGCACGCCAAAAATGAACCTTGAAGGTATCCGTGAAAAAGGCAAGGCCCTTGTGGACTTTGCCCAAAAACTTATCAAAACGAAGCGTCGGAGAATAGAGCGCGCTCTCGGTCAAAGCCTCATTATGCCGTTCGCCTCTTTTGCAGCCTTCATCATTCTGATCGCGGTGGTGTTCCAGTTGGTAAACCTCGGTATATTGAGACCCCTTTCCCTCGTGGAACGGGCAACAGAGGAAGTGGCCAAAGATACCTTCACGCCGATCGTCTACCAGGAAAAAAAGGGGGACGAAATATCGCGCTTGATTGCAGCGTTCAATAAGATGGCCGAGGAACTGGAATCAAGGCAGGAGGCGTTGCTCCAGTCCCGTAAAATGGCGTCCATCGGAACCTTCACATCGGGTATTGCCCATGAACTCAACAATCCCATCAACAATATGTCCCTGATAGTCGAATCCTTGATGGAAGATGATGAGAGAATGGACCACGCTGAACGTATGCGGCTTTACCGGGACCTCATGAACCAGGCCGACCGATCCAGTGAGATCGTGCGGAACCTCCTTGAGTTTTCCCGGGCAAGGCATTCGCACTTGGAGGAAGTTTCCCTAGAAAGAGTGGTGGATAAAACGGCCCAGCTCGTGAAGAACGAACTGCGTTTGAACCGAATTACATTTTCCAAAGAAATCCTTGGCCGGATACCACGTTTAAAGATAGATAAGAGTGGGATCCAACAGGTCTTGCTCAACCTGTACCTCAACAGTATTCAGGCCATGGACGGGGGAGGAGAGCTGAAGGTATTGGTCGGCCTGGATCATGTCAAAAATGAAATCAGAATGGACGTGATGGATACGGGAAGGGGAATAGCCCCTGGGGATCTTGAGTCCATCTTCGATCCTTTCTTTTCCACAAAAAAAGAGGGGGAAGGGACGGGACTGGGACTCTCGGTCTCCTACAATATCATAAAGAAACACGGAGGCCGGATAAGCGTTGAGAGCCGGCCCGGAAAAGGCGCTTGCTTTTCAATATTTCTTCCTCTGGATGAGAATAAATGAAACACTCCTATGGAATCCACTCCCACTGTGTGGCGGTCATTGACGACGAAACCGTCGCCTGCCGCGAAATAAGGCGGGCTCTCATGAAGGACCATCATCAGGTAAAAATCTTTCATGACGGGGAATCGGCGTTAAAAGAATTGAGCTCTGATCCCTGCGATCTCGTCCTTTGCGATCTCAGGCTTCCAGGCATGGACGGCCTGCAAGTCCTCAAGAAAATAAAGCAGGATCACCCCTGGACCGAGGTAATTATCATAACCGCTTACAGCACGGTTGAAACGGCGATAGAGGCTATTCGTGAAGGAGCATTTCATTATGTAACAAAACCGGTTAAAATGGCTGAACTCAGATCCCTCGTTTCTCGATCCTTGGAAAAGGTGCGTTTGGTTCAAGAAAAAGAATCTCTCAAAAAGGCTCTTTTTTCCATATCCCGAAAACAGGACCTTATTGGCCGCAGTCATGCAATCATGGAGGTTCAGAAGCTTGTACGCAAAGTCGCCGACCTGAACTGCAATGTGCTCATTCAAGGAGAGAGCGGGACCGGCAAGGAAATCGTTGCCCGATCCCTCCACTCTCAAAGCGCAAGACGCGACAAGCCTTTTGTTTCTTTTAACTGCGGCGGTTTCACCCAGGAGCTCATCGCCAATGAGTTGTTCGGTCATGAAAAAGGCGCCTTCACAGGAGCTGTGGATACCAAGGTAGGCCTTTTGGAGGCCTCCGACAAGGGCTCTATTTTTCTTGATGAGATCGGCGAAATGCCCACCAGCATGCAAGTAAAACTACTCAGATTCGTTCAGGAAAGAACCGTTCTGCGTGTCGGAGGAATCAAGCCCATTTCGGTAAATGTGCGCCTGATCGCCGCCAGCAATCAAGACCTAAAGGCATTGGTGAGAGAAAGAAAATTCCGTGAGGATCTTTTTTTTCGTCTTCATGTCGTCCTCATTTCACTGCCGCCTTTGAGGGCCAGAAAAGAAGACATCCCCATTCTGATCAATCACTTCCTGACCCATTACAGAGCATTATTCGGCAAGAATATCTCAGGCCTCGATCCGGAGGCCATGGAAATACTTCTTCGCTATCCTTTTCCCGGCAACGTTCGTGAATTGGAGAACATCATTGAACGTACCGTAGCTCTCGCTGACGGACCTGTTATTCACCCCAAAGACCTCCCCACCGACCTCCAGCAGCTTTCCATCAGTGCCCTGGACAACGGTGTCCTTCCGTCTTTGGAAGAAAAGGAAAAGGAATACATTCATCAGGTCCTTATCCATACCAATTACAAAAAGGGGCTTGCCGCCGAAATACTAAAGGTGCCAAGGACGACTCTCTGGCGCAAAATGAAAAGATTTGGTCTCGCTTAGCTCTGCGGCTTCTGCCCCTGGTTTCCCCTTTTCAACCTGAAACAATACGCAAAACCCTTTGTTTTCATAAGATTAATCGGCAACGTTCTGTTTTCGTGCACCATTCTTGTTCCAATATGCAACGAATCATTCCTTGCTACCATCAGGCTCATGGCGCTAATTGGCTGAAAATACATGCTAAATTTACTTGGCATGAATCTTGTCTATTGGCTTTGTGTGAAGAACAGAATTGCTGAGGAGGCGTGAAGAATTGGTCAGTCAAAGGAGAATTCTGGTCCCCCTGGGTCCACAAAGCAAGGACCTGAAAGGTGTCTACCATGCACTTGCCCTGGCTGAAAGGATGAAGGCGAAAATTCTCATCCTTCAGATTGAAAATCAGAAGGATGAGAACGGAAGTAACATCTGGAAAGAGAAAGTCCTGCTTGACCTGGTTAACACCGCTTCGCAGGAGGGACTGGCCGTCTCACATCACATTGCGTATGGGACAGTGGAAAAAGAAATCCTGGAGTTCATAAAGAATGAGTCCATAGAACTGGTGGTGCTGGGAGAGGAGGATCAAATGGCTCAAGCTCTCATCCGGATCAGGACGAAAGTACCCTTTCAGATCATCCAGGTGAAAGAAAAAGACAACGTGGACTATCTCTAAAAAGGAGGTTAGCTCAGAATGTCTATTGTTATGATTTCGAGCGCCGCGCATGACGTCGGAAAAGAGCTTGCCCTGAGCCTTGAGAAAAAGACGGGCTGGCCGTCGTTGAGCAGGACCGAGTTGGTTGAAGAGGCACGGGAGCACGGGATTAAGCTGGGACGCCTCGAGACTTCCATCATCAAATCACCGGTTGTGCCTGAAAGACTGGCCAAGGAAAAGAACCTCTACCTGGCGTTCATTACGGCGATCCTCTGCGAAAAAGGCAAAGGGGGCAATCTGATCTACCAGGGAAGGGCGGGGCACCTGCTCCTGCCCGGAGTCACTCACCGGCTCCGGGTAGGTTTGATGACACCCGGCGAAATGCGGGTCGAGAACGCCATGCGAGATTTGAGGTTGCCGAGAGAAAAGGCCCAGGTCTACCTGGACCAGTTGGACGAAGACTTCAACAAATGGGTGCGTTATGTTCACGGTGTGGAGCGATTGGATCCCGCTCAATATGATCTTTTTGTCAATCTTCATAATGTGAGCCTGCCAAATATCTCTGCGACCCTGTGCAGTATGGCCGAATTGCCGGATTTCCAGCCGACTCCGGTAAGCCTGAGATTGATGGATAACCTTGATCTAACTGCCCGGGCAAAAGTGCTCCTGGCAACCCATGAACTGACCCGGGATCTCGATCTGGGAATCCGGGCCGTGGATGGTGTGGTTACCGTCACGTATATGCCCCGTCAGGAAGGCGCAGCCGAAGCCATCTTGGAGGTGCTGCAAGGGCTCAAGGGATGCAAAGAGGCCAGATGCACAATGGCGGAGACCAATATCCTATGGGTTCAGGAATCATTCAGCGCCGATTCCGAGAACTTCCAGGAAATCGTCCAGCTATCCCGGCGGTGGGGCGCAGCTGTGGAACTCCTCCGGGTAGCGCCACCAGCACAACGGGTACAGGGCCTCCCTGAAGAAAGTCATGGGATTGAAAGGATTCCTGTTCAAGGAACAGCAGGAGGAACATACACCGGAGGCGTGGAAGACGACAGCTTTGAGTCTGAGGGAGAGGATAACGGGCTTAGCCACACAATGGAAGCGCTGGTATCTATGGGCCGTTCCGCAGGGGGAGAAACAATCTATGGAGCCAAGGATGAAATCATTGACAAGATACGAGGCGAAAGCAACTGTTCTCTGGTAGTACTGGGAGACTTGTTTCTCGAGAAAGGTCGCGAGGCCCGAAAGCGCATGATACGCGAACTTTCTCTTGCCATCCGGGAACGGTTGAAGGCGCCGATCATCACCGCTGATGAGATGAGTTCTCGATTCCTTTTCGGCAAAAAACAGGCGATAAAACTTCTTGGTTTTGCTGCCCTGGTCATCTGTGTCTACATCCTGGTCTTTTCTTTCCAGAAGCCGATCCTGAATTTCCTGGGCGGAGAAATTCACGAGCAGTGGAAATGGCTGGCATCGATCACCGTGGCCCTGTTTGTTCCTTTTGTCGCGTATTGCTACAGTGCAGTTACGGGTCTGCTCTTAAAATTGATTGGGATTGACTAGACCCGGGATGATTGTCCTGCGAATCAATCAAGGACGGCAACATGCTTGATTCCTGAGCAAAGCGGAGGAGGTGGAAAATGCATCATCTGGCTGTCCATTTTGTTGACATCAATCTGGCTACCGGCTTGCAGGTTGTCCTTCTGGGATTCATCGGCGGCGTGCTGAGCGGCTTCATCGGCAGCGGCGGGGCCTTTTTCATGACGCCCGGGATGATGAACCTCGGGGTTGAGGGCGTGATCTCAGTCGCCAGCAACATCACCCACAAGTTCGGCAAGGCCATGGTGGGATCCAGGAAACATGGCGAGGCAGGAAATGTGGACAAAAAGCTGGCTGTCTTTGTGCTGGGGACTGCGATTATCGGCATCCAGCTGGCAGTCGTAATAGCCAGCAAGCTCTTTCGTGAAGGGACAGGTCACGGCGCAGCAAAGGGCGCGGGTGCGAACCTCTACATCAGCATCGTTTTTGCCACCATCCTCCTGGGCGTTGCCTTGTCCATGCTCAGTGACCTGATCAAGACCTCTCGCGAGCCCGAAGGCGGGGCGGGACCTTCCACAAGGATAGCCGATTTTCTGGCCAGGTTCAACCTTCCTCCCGTGATTCACTTCAAAGTCGCCGACACAAAGGTGAGTCTGTGGGTTATTTTGGCCGTAGGAACGGCCACCGGGTATCTGGCAGGAACCATAGGCGTGGGAGGCTTCATCGGCGTGCCGGCCATGATTTACGTATTCGGAGTTCCGACTGCAGTGGCAGCCGGTACGGAGCTCTACCTTGCCATGTTCATGGGAGCATACGGAGCACTGAGTTACGCTTACCAGGGATTTGTGGACATCCGATTGACCTTGCTGCTCTACCTGGGTTCACTGGTTGGAATCTATCTGGGTGTCTATGGGGTGAAGGTGGTCAATGAGAAGGTCATTCGTCTCGTGACCAGCCTCATTATTCTGTTGTGCGTCTTAAGCCGAATAATCGCCATTCCCATCTACCTGCGCCAGCTCGGCTACCTCAATATTGATCCTGGATGGGATCGCTATTTCAATCTTGTGAGCAAGTTCTTCCTGTTCGCCAGCGGCATTTCGGGCTGTCTTGTCATTCTGTTCTATGTGGTCCGGGCATATAGACAGAGGAGAGAAATGCACAGAACCCTGCAATTCGCAGGCGGTTCTCCCGTGAAACGGGGAGAGGCAAGTCCGGCGTAAAAAATCTCTGGGAATTTGTTTACGAATTCCAACTTCAATCCTGAGGAGGAGAAGAAATGGGAGATGGACTCGATATTCTGGTTCTGGATGATGAGCCAATCGTGGGCGAACGACTGAAACCGGCCCTCGAAAAAGAGGGACATCAGGTTGAGATCTTTGTCGATCCTAATCGAGCCCTGGAACGAATATCGGAAAAGGCGTTCGATATCGTGGTCACGGACATTCGCATGGATGAAATGGATGGGATCCAGGTCCTCGAAAAGGTATCGGAAAAGTCAAACCGGACAAAGGTCATCATGATTACAGGGTATGCCACGCTCGAGGTGGCCAGGGAATCCCTGACCAAAGGGGCATTCGACTTCATTGCCAAGCCTTTCAAATTGAGAGAAATGCGGGCAGCCATCAAGAAAGCGGCAGAGGCACTCGAGAATGAACAGGATGCCGACTAGAAACAAAACAATGACCTCAACAGAGGGAAGAGCCCTCGGGAAAAGCTCCATGCCGGAATTGCCGGGTTGTGTTTTGCCGGCCGCTCTCGCGTACCGGCAGGAAGTCTGAACGAAATCATGGGGGAAAAATATGCGAATTCTCGTTGCAATTGACCAGAATCCTTACAGCACCAACACGGTCGATGTAGTGGCTAAATTGGCGGCGAATACATGGGCCAACGTCACCATACTGGGCGTTTTGCCGAAAAGATCTCCTGTGGGAAAGATGGCGACTTCTTCAGAAGGGTGGGATATGGAACACCCTTTAGCCAGGGCGCTCCTTGAATATCAGAAAAGGTTTCTCGATCATTTCGGGAAGGATGAATGTCCTTATACGCAGCGCGATTTCGGCTACCAGCTCATTGAGGTCAGAAAAGGCGTCTGGGAAGAACTCTATGTGGCCAAGAATGCCAGAAAAGAACTGAAGGCACGGATACGGCTGGGAAATCCTGTAAAAGAGATCCTGGCCGAAGCCCATGAAGAGGAAATGGATCTCATCGTGATAGGGTGCGATTATTCCAGGGGCTGCGAATGGGAAGGAGGGGGCGGGATTCCCCAAAAAATCGTCAATGAGGCCGCTTGTTCGGTTCTGGTGTCCAAGGAAGAAAAAGATGTGAGCAAAATCGTCTGCTGCCTGGATCATGACCTGGTCAGCCAGCAATCTCTTGAGATGATCAACCAGCTGGTCACCCTGCACAAGGCTAAGCTCGAGATCATAGGTCTGACCGAGGGCGAGGAACTCAAGGCCGAGGTCGAAAGGAAGATGGACACCATCCTCAGATACTACACGGCTCGTGGTCTCGAACCGTGGATAGAGATTGTGGAGCTGGCGTCTCTGGATGCCTTCATCTCCCAGGAGGCCCGGTGGGGGCTCATGGCCCTCTGGATGGGAAAAAGATCCATGCTGGAAAAGGTTTTTCCCAAGGCCAAGGTAAGCAAGTTGATCAAAGGCAGCGAATATTCTGTGCTTATCCTCAGATGATTTTGAGGGCGGCTTCACTATCTGCCATCTCTCCATTGGAAGGGTTCGGAATCAGTGAGATGCGATGAAAATAGCCGGTTATGGTTCGAAACAAGGTAACTCTGCTGATTTCAGGGAACAAAGGTTCACGACATGGCTGCATGGTTTAAAAAATATGTGAATCTGCAATATAAGCTCAATTTTTTCATTTATCTCGGGATATGCATATTATTATTAAATTTTCCCGTGCTCTACCTGGGGGTAACCAACGTGAATCAGGGCATCCGGGATCTTGAGCTGACGGAGGACTTGTATAACACAATTCTGGAGATGAGGAGGTATGAGAAAAATTTTTTACTGTATCACAGCGAGGAAGCCCTTGAATCCACCAAATACTACCTTGACCTGGCAACAAAATCATTTTCCAAGAAATTGAGCTACTCGGAAAAATCCCGTTCCCGGATAGGAAGCACTGAGCTGGAAAGAGGGCTCAAAGAATATGCCGCACTCGACATGCTGAACGGCACTCAGGCGGGTAACAGTCCCGGCAAAGCCGCACAGGAAGAGATCAGGTCTGTGGGGAAACGGTTGGTGGATGCTGCACAAATCCTGTTGAAAGCTGAAAGAGGACATATCGCCAATGAAGCAAAAAATGCCTTGAGATGGCCGCTTGTTTTCATGGGAGCAATGTTTTTCCTGTTCGTGACGGGGGCAAGATTGATCATCAAGAAGGTTGTCAGGCCGCTTGCCAAGATAGAAAGGGCCACAGAAAAGGTCGCCTTGGGCGATTTCAGCCCGATTTCCCACATGGGCAGCGATGAGAGCCAGGTGGATCATCTGATTATCGCCTTTAATCGAATGGCAAAAGAGCTCGAAGCCAGGGAGGAACAGATTATCCATTCCAGAAAAGTCGCCTCCCTGGGAACCCTCGTTTCCGGAGTTGCCCATGAATTGAACAACCCCATCAATAACATTGTGCTGACAGTGGACTCACTCGTCGGCAAGAGAAAAATCTCCGAACAAAGGCGGTCCATGTTGTTGGACGACATCCTCACCCAGGCGCTTCGGGCAAGCGAGATTGTAAAGAATCTCCTTGAGTTCTCCCGGGCCGAGATATCCAGCTATAACCAATTGGATTTGGCGATCCTTTTGAGGGAGACTATCCAGATCGCCAGGAATCACATGACCTTGTCAAAGGTGCATCTGCATGATGAGATTTCCGCTGAGTTGCCCAAAATCAACGGAAATCATCAAGGGTTGCAACAGGTATTTCTGAACCTCATCACCAATGCCGTTCAAGCGATGCCTGGAGGCGGTGATCTCACGGTTCACACCAGTCTGGAAAATGACAACAAGATAAGAGTGCTGGTGCAGGATAGCGGTTCGGGGATTTCGGAAGAACACTTGCCTCACATTTTCGATCCTTTTTTTACCACAAAGGATGTGGGCAAGGGAACGGGGTTGGGTCTATCGGTCAGTTACGGGATTATCAAGAAACATGGCGGACAGATCACCGTGAAAAGCGAGCCTGGAAAAGGGACCACTTTTACCGTCGTTCTGCCGGCTTCCAACAAAGTGACAAGCCAATGACACCTTAATTGAACAGGCGACAGAATTACCGTTAGTGCTCTACTCTCTTGCACGAGTGATTTTTCCACTATTGCTGTTTATGACCTTAAGATTTGAATGAAAGGAGTTGACATGTCGTGGTTCATCTATTTACCTATTGCGCATCATAGCGTTCTCTTACCGGTAATTGTCGGCCTGGGATTTCTGGTCGGATTGCTGTCGGGCCTGTTTGGAGTAGGAGGTGGTTTCCTCATGACGCCGTTGCTTATTATGATCGGAATTCCTCCAACCGTCGCCGCAGCATCAGATTCCAACCAGATTGTGGCCGCATCCGCCTCAGGAACGTATGCCCATTACAGATTGGGGAATGTTGATGTAAAAATGGGCCTTATTTTGCTGATAGGAGGTGTTATCGGGGGCACTGGAGGAGTTCAGATCATCAAGCTTCTCCGCCAGTTGGGAAATGCCGATTTTCTTATTCAACTTACCTACGTCATAATGCTGGGCGGCGTTGGCAGTTACATGTTCCTGGAAAGCCTGCAAGGCCTGCGCTCGACAGAAGCAAAGGCCGGCACACCAGTCAGCAAGAAAGAATCTGCCTATGCGCGTGTGATACGCCGCCTTCCTTTCAAAACAAACTTTGACAAATCAGGGATCAACATCTCCCTGATCGTCCCTCTTGTTCTCGGAGGATTCGTGGGAATACTGGCCGCCATCATGGGCGTGGGCGGAGGCTTCATCATGGTCCCGGTGATGGTGTATCTCTTGAGAATGCCCATGCACGTTGTTATCGGAACCAGCCTGTTTCAAATACTCTTTACCTGTATAAATGTGACAATCATGCAGGCCCACAGCAATCACACCGTGGATTTTGTCCTGGCCCTGTTACTCCTTATCGGCTCAACCCTGGGAGCTCAATTCGGCGCCAAGATAAGCAGGAAGCTGAAAGGCGAGCAATTGAAAATTTTATTGGCCTCCCTGGTTCTCGTGGTTATGGTCAAGATGCTCATTGGCCTTTTGCTGCAACCCCATATTCTGTTATCATACTATGGAGGTGACTAGAAGATGCAGTTGAGA
>Ga0315535_1000117_pt1 | contig 49319 bp, 61 predicted proteins | sample SalMarSW160220MG_2_FD_203092 | JGI IMG/M metagenome (GOLD analysis project Ga0315535, IMG submission 203092) | Salt marsh sediment microbial communities from the Plum Island Ecosystem LTER, Massachusetts, United States - Salt Marsh Sediment SW1602-20 ... | reverse complement strand
TCTTTAAAAGCTCTTCATACTTTCCTTGTTTCTTTTTCTGATCATCGTCCTTGGCGCTGGCAGAATCCTGAAGCTCCTTCAATTGCTTTTTCATTTCAGCAAGCAATTTCTGAGCTTCTTTCCGTTCCGCCTTCCTTTTCTCGTTCAACCCGTTGATCCTTTTCCGTATCGCTTTGGTAAGCTTCTCGTCTTTCAGATCATCAAGATCAACCTCATCCTCATCTCCATCACCGTCATCCTCGTCCTTGGACGAGCCGGACTGCTTGACGGGTAGCATGTTTAACGTCACATAGGATTTTGCTTGATCGTCTGAAAGTTCAATACCGAGTTTCTTTGCTTCCTCTTGTACTTGTTCAAGTGTAACAGACATTAATTCCTCCACTCTTGCGTTTAACGGGTGCGACCCGATTTGTGGTTGTTATTGAAGTTAATTAGTAATGGTAAAAGTAAAAGGTAGGTTAGGCACTTATCCAAATTTTCTTGATCCGAAATAGTTCCTCATTACGGATCATAAACTGGCCGCGGGGTAAGGACCCCTCTTTCAGAGCTTCCCTCACGCCATCGATCTTCTCAGGCTCAGTGGGAATCTTCCGCTCCTCATACACGGACGCCTTAATTTGGTTCTGTCCATTGCAGTCCAGCATTAAGGATTGTTCCTTGTATCGATCTAACAGAGGAAGCACCTCTTCCTGTGTGTAGACCTTCTGCCGTTCACGTAGATCTGGCATCATTTCTCCTTGTAAAAAGTTAAATTAAATCACCACACGCCTGTCTTTGGATCCCAAAACCTCATCCTCATTGGGCATGGGTGTGTTAGTAGCAATAGCAGTTTTCATTTTCTCCATAGCCTCATCAGTTTCCAGGTGAAAGATGAAAGGATAATCTCCGAATTTTTTTCGGTACGATTTCACCAATTCCCTTTTTGCCTTAAAGCTCATACATACTCCTTAGTATTAAATATAAATTTTTTCCTTTATAAACTCTAATCCTCTTCCGCCAAGTAACCATCCAAAATGTTTTCAAACTCTCTATAAAAATTTGGAGAATACTTTTTTAGCACATCTAACTTAGCGCCACCCTCCACATAAAAGTCAACCAAATTGGCAAACATCTCGCTGGATCTTATATCTCCATATTTTTCTCTTGCCCTGTAATAGGATTCACTGTGTCCATCAAACATTTTATTATGTGTTAATGTACCAAAATAGTCTTCCCAGTTTCTATCATCCCCTATCAAGTGCTCCACCTCTTCATAGCCGCCAAAATCATGTAGTATCTCGTCCTCCAAGTCCTCCCAACCGCCAGGAAGTTCTTTTACCATCTTTAATAGCCTAACATTATCTGCCAGACGAGCAACCTTCAACTTATCTATATCAAAATTTCTTTTTTGACCTTCGTTTAAATAATCCCCCTCAATGTCACTATTCATTTTTGCATTATGGTATAAGTGATGCCCCATTTCATGTCTCGAACTTTTACGTATATTGACACCCGTCCTGTCCGTCATCCTTACGTTAACTTTTGGATCTGTCCTTGAAGGCGAATAGTAAGAGCATTCCCTATAAGACTTAGCCACCTCCAATTTCCCTGTCTGTGAAATTGCAAATTTCAATTTACTGGGCGCATCTTTAAAAGAACTCCTAACATAATCAAGGACAAATTTGTCACCATAACATTTTATGTCAAAGAATTTATCCAACAATTTATCGGCATCAGCAAGCGGTCCTTTTCCTTTCCCAGTGGTCTTTGTCACTTTAGGAGTTGTGGTAATAGGCTTAGGGGCTGGGGCGCCCTGACTGATCTTGATTTCAATGATGGGAGTTTCAGGTTTTAAGAATCCAGGCCTAACTCCCTGATTCAGCTTTCTTCTCATCTTTACTATCTGGGTACGAGTGAAAGGAGTTTTGCCTTCAACGTTGGGAAACTTTGCCAGTACAAGATCGACCAATTCACCATCAGTATACTTCCTCTCTATCAATAGTCTACATGCATAATCCCTTGCCTGTGTTGCATAACTCCCGCCCTTTGAGGACGCGGCATTCAACGTCCTTGGGTTTTCCAATAACTCATCCTGTATATGACCTCTCTTTTTTATCAGTCCTCCATTAGACTTGAAATGTTTATAGGCCGCATTCACCGCGCCCCTGCTTAGATTACTTAGTAGTTTCTCCGCCCTTCCCAGTGATAGCGGCCTTGCCTCGCCAGCTGTTTTCTCCTTACCCCAATCCTCTGGGCGGCGAAGTACATCCGTTATAAAACATAACCCGTGCGGATGATCGATCGGAATTCCCTGTGCAGGAAACACGCCCTCCCCCATGCCGAAGCTGTCACCGAATGCCCACAGGTCGCACACATCTTGACGCGGATGGCTTGCTGATATGTTCCATTTCAATCCGTTTGTAACAGGGCTTCTCGCATTAGCCCGGGCCATTGTCTCCCTGTATGTATTATTGATTTCAGTACGGGCAAGGCGCAGGGCATTATGATGTATTGTCCCGCGTCCTGTGACAGACTTTTTAACGCCCGTAGTCCAGGAGACGCCAGGGTGGACAGATGGATCACGTAGGTATTGCTTTAATTGCTTTGACATATTGACTGCTGATTGGCCTCGAGCAATACCGGACGCCAGGATCTGATTAACACCGGCCTTGGATGTGCTATTCATTTTCCATAAACGATCTGAAAAACTGAAGCCGTCATCCCATACCCGTGACATAACCACGCCGACTGATTCGATCGGGATAGTCCCAAACTGTTTATCAAGATCAGCACTGTACCCTGCGTCCTTCATCAGCTTTCTTGTTGCTTTGCTGTAACCATCTGCCACCCCGTGCGCCGTTCCAAACATCCCCTCAACTATGCCCTTGCGTGTATCCGTTGACAGAGTATCCAATATTCTTTCAATACCCTTTCTCCGTGTCTTGTAAAAGTCATAGGTAGGAGTATCTTTTTTCGTCAAGGCCATTAAGTCTGTAAGATCATTGTAGGACCTGTCAAGAGCGGATTGTATTCGGTGCTCCGTCACTCTCTGCCAATAATTAGCTTCAAGTCTCAGCTTAGAAATCCGCCTGTTGTAGTCCTGAACTTTCATTCTTGATCCCCACGGTTTCCAGACTCATCATCATCACGCCTCATGGAAAACAGGTCCTGCTGTTCTTTCAGTTTCTTTTCCCTCTGTTCCTCAAGTCTCTTTTGCACCACGTCCACATCAATATTTAAGCCCTCACGTTTGGCGATCTCGAGGATAGTCTTATCATCCACAAGATCCTGCATCATTACATACCGCTTGATCGAAGCCTCATCATCAGAGGGTATAAGGGGCCCGTACTGCAATTGAACCTCAGAAAGCTCTCCTGAGAATATGCCTTTGACATAGGGCTCGCCGTATAGCTGAAATAGCCTCTGCACATTATAAAACAAATAGCTGTAGCTCTCGGATCTTTGCTGTCGGATAGGAGATATCTTATCGGATAGCGGTTGCATCATTAATGCGAGGGCAACACCAGATGGAATTTGTCCTGACTGCATTTTCCCTGCTACAATGTCTGGGATATTATTGTTCCGCAAGAATTTCTCCTCTTGCTTCTCAATAGTTTCCTTGATAGCAGTTTGCATCCTGGAAGTATCGAGGATCGTGACGTTCCCGTCCTCTCCCAAGTAATACATAGATCGTGGCTGAATCTCAACGGCGATGGGCTCGAGGGTAGTTGAATCACGACGGGGCTTGATGTTCTTACCGCTGGCGAGGACTGTGACACCTCCCAGATACTCGGAATTCACAGTAAGATCGGAATATGAATTGATCAGACTGTCTAACATGCAGATCGAAAAATGAAGATAGCTGATACCGAAGGGCTCCTCGCCGGCAACACCGATGCAAGGGATCCAGACAAAGGGCATGAAATCAATTCCTATGTCTACCCAGTCCAGAGCCTCACCCTCCATCAATTCATCCTCTCCGAATGATGTCAGATCCTTTTCCTCTCCGCCATACTCAAATCTCGCCTTCTGTTTCCACAGTCTTAATACACCGCCTTTACCAATTCTCAATTCATACACTTCCCGATAGATGATAAAGGATGTGTCGGTTACGGACTCCTCCCATGCAACAATCATCCTCTCCGACACTTCAGTCTCCGTATCATCCCATGACAAGTCTGGCTCATCACCGAATATATACGGGTAGCAGAATCCAGGATCATAGGACTTGATCTTGACTGTTTTCTCTGCCTCGTCCCAGTACGTATAGTATACCATGTCACCGAGGAATCCGCCCTTTGTCTCCGTCTTGTCAATGATATTGAATATTGCTTGATCATGCCACCAGTTCCTGAGAAACACCTGGCGCCCGGGAACAAGTGCAAGCTTTTGTTGTACTTCAGCGGCCCTCTCCTTTGCACTCGTCTTGATCTCCTCGTCCTGGATGTCTTTATTTGTTACGAGCTTTAATAATACATCAATCTCCTCTTCCATGTTGTCAGTATGGACGGCTATCTTCACATCATCTCCAAACAGCTTTGCCTTGAGTTTTCCTACGAGCCATTCGGCATCTCCCATCTCCAGCAGATCATCAGCCTGAGAGTCATCCCCTGACTCAGGAGCCATACGAAAGTCCCTTGAGATATTATTCCAATAGGACCATAGTATTTCATACGCCTTCAGCCTGCGGAGGTGATCACCTGGCACCCATGAATAATTAACAGATGGGCGCTTCAATACAGTAATGGCTTTTTTGTAATTAAGTATTGGGGCGTACATATCATAAGTTTTGGAGTCAATATCTGTGGCATCATAATTTGCCACTGTCTTGGCTTCCAGTGATGTAGCAGTGCCAGGCATAATTCACCTCCTATTCTTCACCGTCGGACATAATTGTTTTTTTACGCCTGGGTTTTCTTACTGTCTTCGGCTCCTCTGGAATGGAGGGCTCAGGCTTTGCCGGACGGACTTGATATTCCTTAGGAACTTTTTTGTCGTTCCAGCACATCGGGCATTCCTCATTCCTGTTCTTGTAAACATTCACATGCACGCCACCACATTTAGTGCATTCTGGATTTGGTTTGTTGTAAGATTCAGCCATGATTATCTCCTTGGCATTCGTTTAACTTTTTGTACTCTCTGCTTTGTTTCCCAATCATATAGTATTTTTTTCTCCAGTGGGCTTAGCTGTAATTCAACTTTTTTCTTTTGGGGATTACCTCCTGTTAAATGGATATTAATACTATCACTTTTTCCTTTTGCCTTGAAACTCATCTTTTAGTCCTTCGCCTTGTACCCATCTTTGATCCATCGCCCAGCTCAGGTACAAACTCGCCCCATCTGTCCGTCTGCTCATCATATCGCAGGCAGTCGCAGGCGTGATCGAATTCAGGCTTAGGCTTGTTGTTCAAGCCCCAGATATACCTGCCCATCTCCTCTTGCAGACACGTGGGAAGCTTGTACTCCTCGAGTAATACATCTTTTTTGACTAACCCATACTGGAATCCTTGAACATCTGACATAGAATTATCAAAGATATAAACTCCGCGCATCCCGTCCGTTCTCCTTGACATAAGTAGCTCGGTAGTAGATTGAATCCCTGCATCAATGTCTTTCACTGCTGTTGTCGAGTCCATCCAATCGTGATCGACCTGAGCCCGTCCCTCTGCATCATGATCACACACTATCCGCTCAATAGTTTCTCCTGCCTCCTCCGTTATGTTCTTGCACTCTGTCAATGCAAACCGTAATAGAACGCCAGACATATAGTATTGACGGTACACGTACTTGATACGTGTTACAGGATTAATAGCAATCCACATAATAACAAGCGGATGTTGTACAGTGTAGCCAAAATCAATTACAACTCTTTTATTCCAATCAAATGGAATTTCAAAAGCAGGGATAACATGAACAGCTGGATCCCATACAGTACCGTATACAAGTCCTTCAAAAGCTGTCCACTTAGCTAATACAAAACGATCATAATACGGAGTGCCCTTCCATTTATCAAGTCTATAAAAGTACGCGGGCGGATTGTGGATGTTCTCGTAACTGTTAGCCTCGAGGTACAGGAAATCTGGATCACTCACCTCTTTATCAATTATCCTCTGTTCAATTTTCCTATACTCGTCTGTATCGTGATAGGTCTTATGGCCATCGGGAAGATAAGAAGTAAATAGATTGATCTCCTTTTGCTTCAGCTTAGGGAGAGCATCATTCTGTACAAACAATTCATGGAGGGGCATTCCTGGTGCTCCCGCGTTAGTCAAAAAGACTAATACAGGAACACGCAGGACATGTCCCCTCAAACGACCCTGAAGCATTACGATATCATCCATGTCCAGCTCAATAGCCTCGTCCACAAAGATGATATCAAATTTCAGTGACCCTTTCCTTACAAACCGATCGATTCCATAAAAGTTATACTGAGATTTTGTATTGGTTACAACTTGCAGATCGCTTTTATTATGTTCCAATATATATTCTTCAGGAACAGTGTCATAAATAAAATCATGGTATGTTGTAGCTTTCAAGGATACTCTTGTCTTTCTAAATATCCCGCTCAACAATTCCTTATATATACAACCCAGTTCCCAAGCTATCTCACATAGGGTCCTTGTCTTGCTCGATCCGAACCCACCGCATAAACAGATATTCGGAGTCCTCTGGCGGCAGATAGCTTCAAGCAACTTCCTCCCCGTAGGGAGAAATTCAAAATGGTACTCTCCGTCCTTAACGGTACGTGACATAAGAAGGACTGCTCCTCTTGCCAAACATTGCCAGTGTATCAACTTGTTCTATCAGTCTGTAGGCGGCTTCAATGAAGTGATACCGTTCTCTATCGTAATCATGCACAAAAAGATATCCGCCGACACTCAGAAAATGCCATGCTGTCATAGCACACATCACCCTGCGCCGTCCATCTACCAATGCAATATCGTATTCGGGTTTGCCAATCTCAAAGGGCATCATAGCGTACCGCGTGAAATGATCATCTTCCCTTACCAGATGCAAATTGATTTTATGATACAGGTCCTTCTTCCTGATCCACGCACTGACTAACCCGTACCAGATAAAATCGTGTTCAATAGTTGTATACTGCCTCGCCCGCTCTCCAAATTCAATTGTGCTTCCTCCGCTCCCCCACTCCAGCACTCTTGATAATACACTGATCTTGGATCCGTACAGCGCCTTCTCCTTCTCCGTCATTCTCGTTTCAAGCTTCACATTTTCAATATCTTGGTTCATACTGATGTCCTCATTCTAAGTTATTTATGCTAAAATATTCCATATAAAATCAATTACGTCTTTGCGGTCCTCCAAAGTCAATGGTTTAAGGAGTTTGGCAATCTCGTTGGCAGTACCAAAGAAATTGTTAATCTCCTTGTCCTGCGTAATCTCCTTATCTGAGATTTTATTCCCTTTATGTTTAAGACGGAACTTCCGTGCCTCAACCCGTTTTCTGGTTACGCCAATACGATCTGCCTTTTCGCTACCCTTTAAAGTTTTATCCATCACAATCTGATCTTCCTCTGCTGTCCATACATGCCCTCTACCCATAAAGCCTCCTTTGCAGAATTCATCCGCATACCGTTTACCGTAATGAAGTTTTAAAGTATCGTAGGTACTCATTTATAAAATACCCTTCCACTTTTTCCTATCTTCCCTCCTAACATCGTCAATCCATCAGGACGTTGGATAATTTGAGAACCTTCCACCTCGGCAATCAAATCAAGTCCACTAAAAGCATGATGTATAATCAATTTACTTTCATGATCAATGTAAGGATTGCAGTCACAATGGTATTTCCACTCCTCTCCTTCAAACTGTCCAAGGTTATGAGGAAATAAATCATTTACAGGAAATACATGCTGCCACATAGTTACTAACCCTCTTCTATTAAAATTGATAGGCAAACAAAAATCCAAATCAATGTATATAATATACCCAACAACCAAAGAAATGCCTTATACATTATTGCAGAACCTCTGGCAGCAATTCCACTGGGTAGAGGATTACATTATCAGGATCATCATGGGTAGGGCTAGCATGTTCGCCATCACGCCACTTTGTCCATGTATCTTCAACGTGTTTTTCAATGTTCCGATGTTTATAATACCTGAGTTTGTTCTGTACAGCACGGGTAGGCCTATCCGCATACCCAAGATGATACATAAGCCTGATGTGTGTGACGTACTTCCGTACCCAAGGCATCTCGATGAGCTTTGCCTCTTTTGTGTCATACATCATATTGAATCCGATCCGCGAGGACTCTGGATGACGGAATGAAGGCTTGAAACGCCATACACGTGTAACAGGACTGTCCCATTGCCCGCCGATAACAACTTGATCCAATGACTTCCAGAAGTGCCAGCACCGATACGCCATGACAGTAAGTTCGGAATCCATATTGAATATATTCAATATCAATTCGAGGTCCTCGGGCTTGTAGACCTCATCCCCATCTACCTTCAAGTAAATATCCTTTGTGATATTCTCCAATATTCTATTTTGTATATGCGCCTTTGATTCATATATATGAGGTATTATATGACCTGATATAATTTTCACTTTGTCGCCTAAGCCCAGATCATCAACAGCCTCAACTACTGAGTTATACGATCTTATCAGGTCAGTGATTGCCGCCTCATGCCCGCCCGGGTAATTGTAATTCACCTCATAGTAAGTTTTAACTAAGCCATTCACAATCACAATCTCATCAACAAAATCCATAATGGACGCCAACGAGGATTTGATAGTATCATCCTGCATAAATGAAAGCATGCCAGCCGTTACAGTCATCACACATCTCCTTTCCGTTTAAAAGCAGTCAGTCTAACAGGTATATCTTTTTCTTCCGTGGCAGGTTTCTCTATGGGCTGAGGGGCGGGGAATAAATTCATCATTCGTACAGCCAGCTCCCTGTACAGCCTCGTGTTTTCATTATCTATTACTTGAACAGTTTTCTCCAGGACAAAGGGTTTCCCTTCAACTTCCCTTCCCGATCTCGTAGTCCTTGTCCAAGTAACAGGATCCGTCTTAATGTTCTGCCACTTCAGAGTCCTTATAGCTCCTTGTGCAATCAATTCCACTAAACGTTTAGGAGGCAGGGAAGCCCGAGCAAACATTCCGATTATCTTGCTCTTGATCTTCAGCCTTGCCTCGTCCCAAAACTCCTCCCTCTGTTCACCCCACTTCTCCACACAGCTATGTTTACTTACCGCGCCTTTTGTAGTTCCATACTCCGCTGCAAGAACACTAAATTTTACTCCATCTTTTATCCATCTCCATTTTATTTCTTCCCACTGGGAAGGGGAAACTGCTCCTCTTGTCGGACGAGGACCGGTTCGAGGCGCTGGACGTGGATTTTCAACAGGGTTAGTGGTAGTAGGTGAGGAGGAGGTAGAGGTAGGATTGGTAGTTTTTACCCGTAGCTTTTTTTTCAGGGTCCGCTTCTCAGCTTTCCCTTTTGCCGTTTTAGATTTTTTAATAGCCATAACATAAAAATATATTATTCTCCTATATTTGACAAACCTGCCCTGCGTTCCATTCTCTCCAAAAAAGAATCCACAGGCCAACCCGCCCGCACTTCATTCACCATCACCCTCAACAAATCATTCAATGTTATAGTATCCCCCTCCCATACAGCCGTCACATTCAACCTGTCCCTCACTGCCTCTAACCTTTTCATGACTTCCCCGCACTGTTCCCGTGTCCTACGTGTCATCACTCTAAGCGCCTCTAACTGTTTATTCCTCGTCTGTCTCCTGTCCCACCATCCCTTGACCGCCCCCACCAGCACCTGCAACCCAAGTGTCAGTAGCACTTTCTTAGTTTCCTTTTTCACTTACCACCTCCATTTCAAAATTAAGTTTAAAGCAATCCGGTATCAACCCCTCCTTCCTTCCTACCATTAATAAAAATTCCAACATCGCCTTTGCAGTCTCCTTATTAGGACATTCATGAAAACCTAACCAGGGCGTCCCAATACACAAATTATATAATCCTTTATTGTGATTACAAACGGGACATCCTCTGCATCTGAAACTCCGAATGGCATTAGGGTCAAGAAACATATCGCACAATGCGCATCCAAGGATATCATAATGAACAATTAACTCCTGCCCATCCTCCACGTAATTTATCGTCCTTGTACTTGAATTGATGTTAATACAAATACCCGGAGTCGTGAATACGTGTAATATCTCCATCCAATGCTCAATGCTTTTTACCATCGCTCTCTTTAAATCTTTCAAATCTTGTTCATTCATTATCCTATTCATCACCCGCCTCCTCAACTAAAGTAAACCACACTGAACGACCGCCACACATATCCTCAAACTCTTCCTCCGATATATCCCAAACATTTTTTACTGCCGTAACATGCCAAGCATAAGCATGACCTGTCCCATCACTCCTCATCAGCCATGCCGCCGATACATCAGGACGCCGCCCATCCCATGTGCCTTTGATAGTATAATAATTTTTTGTGTTTCTATTTCTGTATATTTGATTTACATGAATAGCGCCAGGATTCATATGATCCGCCACATCCTCATCCTTCAAAAAATAATCATTCAATATATGAACACCTTCCAACGGCCATTGATTGATAATCTCTTTCAGTAAAGAGTACATCCAATTCCTCGCCTCGCTCGTCGGTACCACTTCATTTACAATCTTCTTTAGCCGATTCATTCCCATCCCTCCTTATAATTAAAAGCCATGCACCACAACGTTTGACGTTATGTGCTTTGCGAAGCATTGAGGCGCTCCTGCAACCATACAGGAAAAGACTCTCCATGGAATTCCTCTCGATATTCTAGCCATTCACACCATACTTTCCGAGCCGTCACATAGCGTTTGTTGGTGGCCTGTGCTTTTGTTCCGATGTCCTGTGAACGGCGGTTCCAGGTTTTAGACATTTTTACAATATCTTCGTTATAATCAGGACCTACCATTGCACCACATTTAATGTTGGTGCATGAAATGTAGAGATCCATTCCTTCCGTCCGATCCATTTTAGCTTTGCTACCACAAAACGGACAAGGTTTTAATTTCATTCCATCACTCCTTTATTTCTTCAATGCCGGTATTCAAATTGCTTGCCTCCGATACAATCCGTGCCCCTTCAGATCGTACATGCGCAACCATATCGCCCAGACAGTCCTCCAATTCCTTAAACGTTTTTGACATGTCAGTCTTCATCGACCCGCTCGCCGTGTACCACCAGAGCTTCCCGCTGTCCGAGCAATACAAACAAACTGTCACGAGCCCGTAATTACGATACCAACAATTCCCAGTATTCTGCCATATCCTTTTCTTTTTCTCAGGCACTTTTCTTCCTCCTTGCTCCGGTTAAAAAACTGAGATAGTCGCCGGCCCTTCTTTTTAATCGCCTTGACATTTTCCTCCCAACACTACCCGGACCACCAAAGCACCCCTTATCACCGCGCCTCTCCCTTGATACTCTACCGTTTCTTTTCTTCGGTGCAGACTTTGATTTCAATTGTGATTCCGCCTTCCCCTGCTCCGGCGCTCGAGGCTCCCTCATTGTCAGTCCCAGTATTTTCATCAATCCCTTAAGCATCTCCATCCCTCCTTTCCAATTGAAATAACTCCCAGCTTTTATTCAGTTCCTTTCCCAAGCCATGCGTTTCAATAAACGCAATCATAAACGCCGCCCGCTCCATCGTTCCTCTACTGATTATAACATTCTCAGCTGGCTGACGGAAGAATTCTTTGAAGCAGACTTCCTCCTTTACTTTATTTTCAGCCTTAGCTTTTTCCGCTTTTTTGATTTCCTTATCTTCAATTTCCCCAACAAAGTTCCCTGATCTGTCATAGACTTCAATCCATTCTCCCATTCGTCCTCCTTTAACCATGTCCCTCCTCGTAGGGCCGTCATTATTCCAATAATTCTTTGACCAAACCTCGGATGTTCTGTTCTGATTATTATATCATCTTGATCCGAAAACTCAATGAAGATAGGAAGCTCACCGCTTTTATCACCGCATGCCTTTTCTATAGAATCCAACATGGCCCTGAGCCTCGAAAGATTAACAGCCGATCGTGCTACCTTTTTCTTTACCAAAGCTCTCCTAAGCAGCTCTCTGTAGGGCATAGGCTTCATTTTCACGACCTTGCCCCTTATGCTCTTACTCATTTTCCCATCAGACAGTACAGCCGTACCCTGCTCGTTTATGTCACAGTGCTCCAGCAATCCCTTGAACATAGTATCCGATGGCATGTTCTTCAGAACTACATCAATAGTCGCACCCTGCAGAGTGACCACATCCTGGGTCTGTTCTGTCTCTGATAGGAATTTCAGTTTCTCCCTGATCTCCTTTTTCACTGGGCCCACTGCCATCACTGCTCTCTGACTTACACACACCGTGGAACCTTTCCTCTCCATGTACATCACGTACAGTGCTGGAGTTGATTTGTCCTTCCTTACTGCCTGTATCGTCTCCAAGTTTGCTTTGCTCAGGAACATAGGATTTCACCTCCTCTATCAATCTTGATTTTCCATATTTATGTGCTAAGTACCCTACCCAACATTTCTCAATCGGACATAGGCTCATCTCATCAACCTCCCGTGTTCACGGACAGGCCGTATAGTATAGCCCAGCCCATCCATATATGTTATAGCAGTATTTAAATCCTCTTCCAAGCAATTGAAAACAAACCTGACTTTGTTCCGCTGTGTCCACTTCTCCTCAAACTTTTCATCAGCCATACCAAAACAACTCTTGACAATGTATACCATGTCCTCCCTCATCGATCCATGTCCACCCACTGTCAGTTCCTTTTTTTGTGGATGCCATTTCATTGCAATACAAAATTCCATCCCCTTCATTATTAAATACTTTTGGATCATGTTCTCCTCTTTTGCATGAAAAACGCATGACTAATACCATAGAGTATGTATACATACAACACTATTATATATTGGAAGAAAAAAAAATATTGGCTCTTGATATATAATATAGACATACACTATGGTACCAGTCATGCATTTTTCTTGCGTTTTATAATTCTAAAAATTTTTACGAATTTATGATATAGCAATATACTCTCAGATCATCCAAAGGCATTTTTGAAAAATTAATATCAGCCTCCATAACTGACTGCCTGATATATTCCATCCCTCCTACATCAGAAGTAGGTATATCATACCGTTCACAGAAGTCCAACACCTCTCCTTCCGTGTACACCTGAAAATTATACTTATCCGTGCAAAGAAAATTATTAATCAGATCGACAACTTCCTGATAAGTTTCCGCCGGCTGAATCTTCCCGAGTATTCCGCTTTTCATAAAAATCTGGCAACACGTGTCATCCACTGGGACGATGGCGGCAATGTGATCAATACAGACCCTGAACTTCCTTGGCTCTTTTCCAATCACTTTAACCATACCCGTGATGCCCTTAGTCATCTCCGGCATCTCTGTTAATTCAATAAACATTACACTCCTCCATTTTTTAAAAGTAATAATTCAATCCTTGCCCGCTCCTCTTTCATACTGCCTTTCAACGAGCTTGTCACCATCACCGAGCCCTGTTTCTGCACTCCCCTCATCTGCATACATAAATGCTGGCCCTCTACGATCACAGCCACGCCCTTCGCCTTCAATCTCTTTTCAATGCTGCCTGATATCTGCTCAGTCATCCTCTCCTGTATCTGTAGGCGCTTGGCAAAGCAGTCCACGACCCGTGCAAGCTTTGAAAGACCAACAACAAGTCCGCCAGTGGGTATGTAAGCGATATGAACTTTTCCAAAGAAAGGCATCATATGATGTTCACACATGGAATAAAATTGTATATCTCTAACGATGATCATTTCATCCACAGACATTCGAAAAGTACGACCCAGCACCTTCGCAGGATCCTCACTATACCCGCGAAAGATTTCTCCGTACATCTTGATAATTCTTTTTGGAGTATCTATCAGACCATCACGTAACGGATCCTCACCGATGTACTGAAGCACCCTGGTTATATTATCATCAATCCCGCCAGTGGAATTCTCCCACGGAAATTTCACATAACTTTTTCCGTCTGCTTTGAATAGAGCAAAGAAGTGCTGTCCTCTCTGTATGTACTTCCTGGCAGTATTACCAGTATCCACTATATCATCGATGATAATGTTAGCCTCATTAACATTAGTTGTGATACTGCTTTGAATACCGCTCCATTTTCTTAAAGCCTCATGTACCCTTATGACAGCCTCAGAACCGCCTCGGGGTATCCCGTACAATATAATATGCTGAACTTTACAATTGGCAATTTGACGAGCAACTTTTAAAGCCGCTTTATTCACTACACTATCCGTAATATTTTTTACCTTCACCGAGACCACCTCCTCTATAACAGTTTAAAAAGTTTATGGACTTGAACACTCAGGGAAACAAGACCTGGGCTCCATTTTAACATGCCCACAATGTCCTGCACATATTTAGGATCATTGTCTATCGGCTGTATATAGATATGATCCGCGACACAATCCAATTCAAAAGCTTCCTTCAACCCACAGCCCGGCAAGAAAGGATACAACAGTTTCAAGCTGTTAATATATCCGATCTTCACATGTTTTAAAGGAATCTTAGGGCTAACACATACATGGGTATTCAGCCTATTCCTCATCCTCAGAGGAAAAGTGCCATTCGTTTCTATCACAACCCTTCGCCCCACATTTCTGACAGCTTCAATAAAATCCCAGACATCGGGTTGCATCAACGGCTCCCCGCCCGTCAACACCACTGGGAGAAACTTGTATGGGCCGACAGATATAGACTGCAATAGATCGTCCACCGATATCTCGATTCCTTTCTTATGGTCAGTATCACAGAAACTACAAGCCATGTTACATCCTGAGAGACGGACAAAGAGGTGCGGGGCGCCCACATCATGGCCTTCCCCCTGTATGGAATAAAATATTTCATTCACCTTTAACATAACACACCTCGGCCCAGGTTTTTTCACTCTCGTGGACTCTGATAAATATTGAATTAACTTCTGGAAAAATCATACGGGCTGTTTCAAGTATCGACCCCGCAATTAGCTCAGCCGTTGGATCATCTTTTAAATACACGATCCTGTAATCCTGTTCCTCACAGAATTTCACCAGCTCCTCATCATATTTATTCAGTAGTATAGCATGGTCAAAATAATGCTTCACCTCCTCTTCCAATATTCTCATCTCCGCAAAATCCATAACCATGCCTGTGTGGCTGTTTATCTTGTCCTCGATCACCAGATCCACGGCGTATGTGTGACCATGTATATTTCTACACAGGCCCTTATGCTTAGTCAGTCTATGGGAAGCACAAAATTTAAATGTCCTGGCTACTTTTACCATCATCCTCATTCTCCTTTTTGAATGTGTGCGATAGTCCTAAATCAATTAGATGATCCCACTCCATGAAAAAATCATCCCACGGCATATCAAGTCCTCCGAATTCCGTAATCTTATCATATACAAGCCTCGGAGTCTGAAGAAAATCAGGGAACAACAAAAAGGAGAACAGCTCCGATCCTTCATTAAGAATTTCCAGACATTCAAAAAACCTTTTACGCAAAGTTTTAGCGTCCAATTTTAGGATACGATGATCGCCATAAAATCTTGCGACCCTCTCACGGGTGCAAGCTTTTGACTTTATCACATCTGAAGGATCCCGAGTTAGTATGAGAAACCTATCCTTTCTCCTACGCAAGTGCAAGTAGGTACGGACAAAATTTGGATTCATCAAAAGGAAAGAAAATTTCTGGACATCAAATTTTTTATCCAGTTCACTTAAATCCATAGGTTCAACTTCATTCCCAATCCATTCATCGAACCCCTCGAATGGAAATCCCGGAAGGTCGAGATACTTCCTCATGGCCCAGCAGATATGAGGAGATTCAAGCCCGCCGTTTATATCATCATGCCACGACCTGGTTCCCAGATCATATCCGAGGTTCATCAGTAGTTTACTCAATACACTTGTACCCGACCTCTGTGTACCAGTAATTAACAGCATAGCGGATCCTCCTTTTTAACGAGCTTAAAAACTTTCTTCCTCTCAATGCAAGCTCCGCACTTGCCGCAGGGCTTTTCTCCTCCCATGTAACAGCTCCACGTTTTATTGAAGTCCACACCCAATTTTTCTCCCAAGTTAATTATGTATTCTCTTGACTCGTACTGAAATGGAAAACTGAGTATTACTTTTCCTTCACTGCCTTCCCAAAGAGCATCCTTAATACTCCTATTGAAAATAGTCCTGCAGTCTGGATAAACCTCGTGGTCGCCGTAGTGTGTTGCCAAGTATATATATTTAACGCCCTTGGAGATTGCATAACCACTGGCAATGGAAAGCATAATAGCATTTCTCATGGGAACGATTGACCCAGCGCCTTTAGGAATCTTAGTTGAGCCCTTGATCAGATCCGATTGCAACAGCTTCCCTAATCCATCAAGCCTGAGGATCTTATGACTCTTACAGTATTTCTTCCCGATCCATTTTGCACTCCTCGCTTCCCGTTGATTGTGCTTTGACCCATAGAGTATTGTAAGTCCGTGTACTTCCCATTCAAGTTCATGGGCCCACGCAACCATCACACTTGAATCCATACCTCCCGACAGAAGTGCCACACAGCTTTTTAATGCCCGCTTCCTTTTAGACATCTCCGGCCTCCTTTATTTTTTTGATAGCTTCTCTAACACTTATAAGTCTTTCCTCGCTTATCACTGCCATATAAAAAACAGTGCCAGTCCTCCTTATTAATTTTTGTATGTAAGTAATACTCCCAACCATACTTGCTATACAGCTTAGGCATGAATCGCCTATCCAATTCTCTTCCACGTTAGCCAGGTCCTCGTAATTAAATCCATACCTTTCACAGAAAAGCCTAAGATGTGCCCGCGCTCTCCTGTCTTCCTTCAAACTCCCCTTTACTACTGAAGTGGTAAGGCGCCCTTCTGGTTGATACATAGAAATCTTTTTGAATCTGAGGGCATCGACGAAGGCCTCGCTGGAATCCACTGTACCTGGCCTGTATGTTGCCACATAATCTTTATTCGTAAATCCGAACCAGTGTACCTTGCGTGAATTCTCCCTAAGCGCCTCTGACTTGCTGTATAAATCCCTCACATATCTGCAAGATGTCCTATCTACATTGCCCAGCCCGCCCAGTGCGACCCTCTCCCGCGTCCTCAAATAGCTTTTCAGTAGAGACAGAGACCCTCCCCTCGTAAATACCGGGAGAGTGTCAGGGAATCGGCCCAGCATCGCTTTATAGTTTTTGTGTGTAGCTATTTGATCGCCGACAACATCCAGCGCCACATGCTCACACCGTACGCCCATTTTACTGAATACGTTTTTAATATTATAAAGCCAATCGCAATACTCGTCCAGGTCCACTTTCTTTCCCGCTGTGAATTGAGTAAAGGCCCCGCTGTCCAAGAACATCCTCAACTCCCCGCCGCTGTCCACGATCTCCCGCAAATACTCCAGGCCTTTCTGGCCAAGAGCATTACGGTATGCGAATGAAACAAGTATAGGAATTATCATGCCATTACCGCCTTCCCGTGATACTGAGCCACGATCTCTGAGATATCCTTTCTAAGATCGTCCAATATATCAGTCTCACATTTAACCACAATTGAATTCAGCGGAGCCAGCGCCTTATGCTCTGCCTTTCTGTTTACAATATCAACATCGGGTAGGAGTGTTATGGCTCTGAATTCTCTTTTGGTAAAACCCATCTCCTCGTAATCAAGTTGACCCGTTTCCATCATCTTCTCCAGCAACTCATCATCCCAGTAGCTGAATTCACTTGATCTATTATCCGCAATCCCATAGGCCACTGCTGATGACTCACTGGGGAAATCTACAAACAATACCTTCACTGTCTTTTCCCCGTTCATCTTCAGGGCCTTATGTGTAGTATTCCCTTTATATATCACTTTGTTTTTTTCCCAGACCACGATCGGTGTCACCTGTCCATGACACTTAAGTATCGGAGCTAACTTCTTTGCCGCTTGTTCATTTATACGCGGGTTATCTTTCCATGGCTTAACACTATCAACGGAGACAATCTCCACACTTAAAGGCTTGATCTTCCCAATAGTTTTCTTCACTTTCTTTTTCAATTTCAATTTCACTCCTACCTCCTTTAGTTCATCCAGTACGGATCTCTTTTTTTTCTTGGGCCCTTAAAGGGTTCAACATCCCTATAAGGATTCCTCAATTGATTGGCTGAATTTTCGATCTGGCTCCGTTTCTGTTTCCTCCTCATGTTACAGGCCCTTAATAATACTTGATAATCCACATCACACTTATCACTTATTATCCTGACACACTCGTCAAAAGGTTTATTGTGATCCACTCTGTAAAGCCATATTACTTCATTCACTATATTTTCTATCATAGATACCACACTCCTCAGTTAATTCCAGAACTTCTGGATTAATAATCCATTTAGCACCGAAGGCGCTTATCTTCCTCTTGCTCAATACACCAGTCAATCTAAGATCCTGCGCCACTCTGTCTATAAGCTGAGGCGGTAGCTTAACAGCTTCAGCAATTTCATGGGTGGAGTATTCTTTATTGTTTCTAAAAAGGAATCTGAAAAGATTTTCATAGTCTCTTGGTACTGAAGCCCGAGCAACTTTTGTTATAGTTTTATACTCGTCTCCAGATACTGTCCTTTTCCCTTTAAACATTCCTATCCCCATCCCGAGCTTGCATAATTGTTTTGCCACCCGTGTTCCTACTTCAATGTATGGGCTGTTGGTAACTTGTTTTGAGTATCTATCTCTGCTGACAACACCGCGAACCATGCATACCCAGTGGGCTAAGCATACCACTTTTTCTGTCATCACTTCATTAACATTGGGAATAGTTTTATATTCATGCTCTATTACTTTTGACGCCACTTTCTGTAGCTTACATCTCATACCAGTTTCATTGGCCACATTTCCCAACGCTCTCCTAATAAATCCCTTGCGCCCTTTGATTGAATTATCTATTGGAATGGCAAAGCGTAGGAAACGCTCGCCCATCGCCACACTCTCTGATAAATATTTTTCAATCTCAGGAGTAACACCAGCAAGTATCCCGAAACTGCTCTTATACTTTTTCCATCTTGCATTGCCAAACGGCTTTGAAAACTCTCCATCATAAGCATCACGCAAGTCACCAAGTATTTCATCCCGATGGGTCTTATTCATTGATAGTATAGCAGTAAAATCTTTTATCACTAAAACTTTTCCATTAAGCTTAGGTAATAGTGATGGATCCACGCCTCCCTCCAATGTCATCCCACTGACAAGGGTCTTGGGAGTAAGAGAGCTAATAACTTCAATCCCCTCTGCTCCGCTAATAGATAATAGCATTTCTGTTTTAGTCCCGCCCGAGGGTGCAACCATAAACAGCCACAGGGGGTCGCCGTCCAGCCTGTTTGCTAACACTGCACCGAACAACACATCTATAATATCAGTGGATGGCAAGTGCAACCATTTTCTATAGCTCTTGTAAACTTCCTTATGGTCAATCCCTTTTCCAGTGAATTCAACAGCCCGAGGCTTCACTGCCTCTACTGTCTTGCCGCTTTTAGTTTGAACGGCCGGTGGTAACTCATTCAACAATAAACGTAAGGACTGCAAAGTTCTTAAAGCCCGCCCTCCATGATCCTTGAAAAAGTCTCTAAGGTCATACCCGTCTGGCTTCTTGGGCCAGTGTACATAGCGGAGACTCTTTGCATAATGTATTAATGCATTATGGACTTTATGTTGTCCCAGCTTTCCAGCCTCATCATTATCATAAATAACTTTCACATCCTTACCATCAAAGAATTGTCCCCACTCGGCTTTGAAAGTCCCAGCGCCCGGACAACCCACTGCCACAGTTTTCTTTTTACCCAGTGACTGTAATATATCACACATAGCCAGCCAGTCCCAGGCGCCCTCACACAACCAAACCTCATCAGCTTTCTTTGAATACAGCTCCTCCCAGCCGTAAAGCCCCAACTTACATCCGCTGGTAGATATTAGCCGACTCCCTTTATAGATAGCTATATTCAAAACCTTCTTTGTGTTATCAAAGAAAAAGTTTGGAATCAGAAACGAATTGTTTATAGGATTGTAACCTACTTTTTGTCTCCATAAAGTTTTCAGTCTGATGCCTCGATCCTCTGCAAGCTTTTGTCCCATACCACTGGGACGGAGAAGTTTATGACAGTGATCTACAATCAATGAAAGAAAAGTATAGAACCCTCCTTCCCGTTGACAACTGCCTGCGTGACATTTCCAAGAGTGTTTATTCTGTCCTACATACATCTTGGAGCTTTCACAAAAAGGACAGATACCTACAGCCTGATCACCACTCTGGCCCTTCTCTATGAATCCGAATTGCCCCATCATTTTTATGAGGCTTTGCTGTTCAGGCATTTTGTTTCTCCCGTGTTGCTGTGATAAAAGCTACCAGCTCTGTTAGCTGTCTTTTTGTAAAATATCCAGAAGTCTTTTTGCCAGGTGATAGATTGGCAAAATCAGAAATTATTTTTACCATCTTCACTCGATCGGTGCCATACCTACTCCTTTTCTTTTTCAAACTAACACCTCCTCCTTTGCTTTGTCCCATGTCGTTTTTGAACTTTTCCATTCAACATCGAGCTTAACATCTATATGGTTAATGTCGGTCATAGTATCAGTGATTTTTCTTATCACTTCAGATTTATATTGCATATACTTCCTTGGAAGATTTATGATAAGCTCATCATGGATTGGAAGTATAATTCTTATTTCATCATTATATTCTTTCTTCAGTAAAGCATCCACTTTTACTTCAGCTCGTTTTAATATTCCAGCGGCTGTTCCCTGAATGTAATAATTAAGCCCGGCAAATGCCTCACCACGATCCACATTTAGCTTCCTCCCAAAGGGAGTTTCAACATACCCATCCTCTCTGACTTTTTTCATCATAGTAGAAAACAGCTCCACGATTTTAGGATGCCGCTCTTTGTATCTGTTATACATGCCTCGGAACTCAATAGGATCCAGCCCGCAAGCATTAGCCACAGTAACAACACTGCCACCATAACCAATAGCAAAGTGGGCATTTTTATCAGCCTTCCTTGTGGTGCTGAAAAGCTTAGGATTTTTTTCTTTCAGTCCTCTTACATAATCCACACCCCTAAAACATTCCATGGCCTCTTGGTGTAGATCGCCTCCACTGTTCAGAATGTCCAGCATCACCTCATCCCCAGCGGCAAACACTATCAGCCTCATTTCTATAGCTTGATAATCTACCAGCAGTAAGATGGATCTTTCATGCGCACGGAAGCAGTCACGTATGGCTACATGGTAAGGATTTACAAGTGATTCATTTTTGCTAACATTCTGGAGCGGAGGATCCTTAGATGTCTGCCGCCCTGTCCTTGCCTCGTTTACTCCTATATTAGGAAAAAGAATTCCATCAACAGCAGTGTCCAAATATTTTTTGATTGTGGACTTTGCTTTTATATATGTTCTTTGCATCAACAAGAGGTCAAAGATCCTATCATTCGGAAACATTTCTCTGTATTTATACAGAGCTTCCTTATTGGTTATAGGTTCTTTGGTTTTCGCTGAGAACATAAGGGGCTTATACTTCAACTCCTTATAAAGTAAATGCCCAAGCTGTTTATCACTGCTGAGATTTATAAAACGCCCATAGGTGTTATATAATTCCACTTGTATTTCATTTATACTTTGATCCAGAAAATCAATTTTTTTCTCCGCATTTTTTGAATGAAGCCTTATACCTACCTCTTCCAACCTTACCGTTGTTATAACAGTATTAATTTCATTTTGATAATCCTCTTCCAATACATTTGATTGTATCTGTGGCCAAAGGAAAAGATATAACAGCATAGTCCTTTCGGCATCTGCCCGCTGATAAGGATCCATGAATTCAACTGGGATAGATTTATAATTACGATACAGCTTATACAGCCGTGTGATCTCTTTATCTTGTTCGGTTGGGTACTCGGCAAGATGATAACTGAGATAATCAAGAGCATGTGAAGGACAAGTATTCCAAAGTATTTGTGACATGATCATTGTATCATGCCATTTAGTATCATCAGGAACATCAACAAGCTTCCTAACAAATTTCATTTCAAAATGAAAATTGTGGCAGACTTTTACCAGTGATGTATCAGAAAAAAAGTCTTTCAAGTATCCCAGATTTTCTTTACCGTCTTTCCCATCAAGCCTGTATACTTCCGTTGACCCATCCTCATACCCAAGGCTATAGGAAAATATCTCATCCTCTCTGGGATTGAACCCTGTGGTTTCAATATCAAAAGCTATCGGCGTTAAAGTATTCATAATGAAAAAGGAGTGGGGCCTAAACCCCACCCCTCCTTATGGATAAGAAGTATACCTAACTGCTGGAAATTATTTCTTGAATTTAGGCTTTGCTTTTCCCTTCGCTTTGGGCGCGGGCTTCACAACCACCTCGTCATAAATTTCCAGTGCCTTCAGTAACTCCTTTTCCTCGTCATCCAGATCAGCTTCCTGAAACTCATAGGCCTTGATCTTTTCTGCCAACGCTTCCGCATCATCATCTTCCTCATACTCGATCTCGTTGGCTTCACAGAATTGAACAGCGGCCTGGAGAAGTTCATCGCCTTCGCCTTCGCCTTCGCCTTCGCCTTCGCCTTCGCCTTCGCCTTCAGCTCCAGCGGCTTCCCGGATTGCGTTCCGAATATCATCATCGGACATTTTTCCACTGACTGCAATGTCCATCTGATATTCTTTGATCAGGTCGGTAAGCTCTTTACGTGACAGAGTGCTAAGATCCAATTCATCATCGCCACCTTCTCCATCACCGTCGCCTTCAGCTTCTCCGCACGTCTCATCACCAACTTCCAGGACTCGTACATTGACGTATTCGCCTGAGTGCTTCACTCGGAAAGTACAATCGTATCCTTCCTTGTTAAGCTTCTTGCAAACATCTTCCAGATCGCCAATGTCGGCGTCCTCATACCCAACAGTGTCGAGCCACTGGGCCAGGAACTCAAGGCGCGGGCCGTCTTTTGTGAAAAGATTCATATTGTCATAGACGTTCTTGCCCTTGTACTCGCCTTCACTGACAGTATGGCACCGACGGACCATGGGATTGCCTGAACTTTTGCTTTCGACCAGTTCGCAGGCCGTAAGCTTGCCCACGTACTCTCCCTCTGGAAGAGGACTGAACATTGTCTTGGCATTCTCTTTGGCCTCGGTATAGTTCTTGCTCATCTTTTTGAGTTGAGAAGAAATGGATGAGCTTTTGGCTTTAAGTTTTGGCATCTTGTATGCCCTTTCTTGTTTTGGGTTGAGTGATACAAATTACTTCAAAGAAAGTTTCTTTTTGACTTTACCTCCTTTTTTATTATCAGGGTTTATAAAACCATTATTGAAAGCTTTGATGAAATTCTTATAGGCCTCTGTGGAGTTTTTACCCATAGGAATTTTCATCATATCGGTCCCATCAGTATACAGGAAGCGCCCCTCTGTTCTGGTACCTGCCAAGGTGCTCTCATCGCCTCGAATAGCTAAGCACCTCTTACCATCACCATCAATGTAATAGTAAGCCAGAATATCCATGGCCGCTTTGTAATACCTTGTTGCCTGCTTGCCCAGCTGTAAAGTTGTTTTATGTCTGGTGAATCCATTCTTTGTGATCTCCTCCTCATCACAGTGGGCAGTAACAACAAGACCGAATCCCATATCAACTATACGATCATGGGCCGATTTGAATTCTTTATCTACCTCCTTCCAAAATCCATACGGCGCCTCTTTAAAATTAGTAACACCAAATTCCTCCAACATGTATTGATAACAGCAATCATAGGCCTCATACCCTGTATCCATCACCACTGTTTCACAGTAGTTCCTATTCTCATTAAGCTTGTCAAGGCATGCAAGGAATGTAGGCCACGAATCAATCCTTGATTGTAACAGACTTAATGCCTTCCCGCTGATCTCGAACATAAGGAAGTAAGGGTTTGGGAAATGGCTGATCAGGCTTGTCTTCCCTACCTTGCCCTCTCCAAATATACATATAGTATACTCTCCCAAGTTCATTGAGGGTTTGCTAAGCTCCGTTGGCAGTACGAATTCACTGCCCTTGCTTTTAGTCCACTTGCTCTTACCTTTCTTACCCAACTTTACTTTTGCCATGCTTCCTCCTTTAGTGCGATAGTTCTGGAAATCTCGTTTGTTTTCTCTGATAACACCGCAAAGAATTTGCCGAACATGCCTGTATAAAGCTACACTTATACTGGCCCAAGCAAGCTCCCACATTTTTATATACTTGTATGTCTCCGTTTATAAGTGCCTTACACTCGTCCAACATCGCCTTCAACTCTATGCCGAACTTTCTTTTATCTCTATCCGTATACTGCACATCATACCGGATAAAATAATAATCAGGTTTTGATTCCACTGCCTCCCTAATTGTGTCGCGGTACTCTTTTACACTGCCGGTGAATTTATTTTGTGGAACTCTTACGACATTATATTTCACTCCCGAAACTGTCATAAGTTTTTCCGCCTCCGTAGCCAACACATATACAAGACACTGAAAATCAAAGTGGAGTATATCTGATAGCTCAGCATTGATCCTGCTATAATTCTTATTCTCCCACAATAACAGTCTATCGCCCGCCTCGTTTACAAGCCCATCCCTCTTGCCCCGCAACCTATATCCGTTCCATTCAATATCAAATTCTTCCTCGAGGGAACGGAAGTCAAAAGTTTTAAAATCATTCTTATAAAACTCTTGATACATTTCTGCCATAACCGATGCCAGTGTTTTTAATCTTAGTATCTCATCAGGGGACACGGATCGAAAGTCATGTTTATTATTCTTTACATAGTTATTGAAGACCGTTTTGATTCCAATGCTTTCCATTTTCTTTTTTCTTTTGTACAGCCTCTCCAAAAAATCGTGAAACATACTTCCGTATAATAAACCCGAGCCCAGATTTCCCTTAGGCTCCCATCGGTGTATCGTATAAAGAAAAGCTTGCCTGCATCTCAGGAACTTTTGTAGCAGTGAACAAGTGATACCGCTTTCACTGCTGTTGTTTTCTTTCCATTCAATAGTGTAATCGGGCGGGAACTCAAACGGTATGGACGCCGTCCTCTTAATTTTTTTGAGCTTTAATTTCATACATCATCTCCTTTACTTTTCTTAATTTTTTTACTGCCTCTTTATATGCAAAAGTACCGGCCCCTCCGCGCCTCAGTAATGCCGAAGGGTGTACCACACTGCTGTACGGTACATTGATAACAGAGGATAGATACTGCTCAGAAACTTTTCCAATAAAGCAAACAAACACAGGTGATACATGTAACAGTATTGATTCCAGATTCGATCTGCAAGCTAAGACCTCCTCAAAGCTTGGTTCCCTATCGCCATTAGTCACGGGATCCACTGGACGGCACAACACTGTATTAGTTATATAATAGCTATGAATCCCAGAGTCCAGTAACATCTGATCAAGTAAGTTCCCTGAAGGACCGATGAACGGCGTACCCAGTGCGTCCTCTACCCTGCCAGGCGCCTCGCCTATAAACAGCAAGCCTCCCACAGTGCCGCGTCCCACTACTAAATTTTTACGATCTTTGCAGAGCGGACACTTTTTGCAGTTAAGTAAGAAATGCGGAGGCCATTTTAATTTTGTTAGCATGTTGAATTCCTTTATAGAAAAAGTCCAGCGCCATGTTTCTATCAAAAGGATGATCTGCTCCGCTACGGTGTTTCATGTAGTCGGTGTACAGCTTTTTAAATGTCTCTACTGTATCATCTAAAACGGATTCGTGGCTTACGGGCCTTCTTGATTTTATCACTAGTTTTTTTGTTAGCCGTAATTTTTTTCTTCCTTTCGCTTTCAGTAACATGGTGAAACTCCTTGTAGGAAAAATGATTAGCTCCAATACCTATAGCACAACAGGTATGGATAACTTTCTCTAACCCGCCCCCGTGTTCTGCTAATATAGTATTAGCTCTATCCCTAACAAGCTTGTCTGGCATATTACCTTTCCACTGGCGCGGAGAAATAACTTTAACATTGCATCCCCAGATGGAAAAGGCCTGACAGTAAGCTCCAACTAACATAGATAAGAATTGAAGCGAACCGCTCCTCGCCGATGTCCTCGATCTGCTGGAAGACTCCCAAAACTCTGTACCTTCAATTATCACTAAAGGAAGTTTTTCAATTACCCAATCAAGTGTTTCTGATAAGTTAAGAACCATGGATTTTATTCGCTGTGGTAGCTCTGCTCTTTTATTGCTATCAGGCTCAGTGATGCATCCCCATTCCCGAGGTATCTTATCCTCCCATACACACCAGCCCGTATTCACACCAGGATCAATTGATAGCACCATTTATCCTCCTGATCATTCGATTAAAAAGCTCCGATTGATTTTCTTTCTTTCTCATAGATACTACGATATCCTCCTCAATAGTACCGCCGCAAACAATATCAGTAATGAACACACCATCCTCATTTAGTGAAGCACGGGCCTCACATTGATACCGAGTTTCAAAAGACAAAGGACTGGAGTAAAAGATAATTTCTCCAGCCCTTGATAAGTTTAACCCGTGCCGCACTGTATCAGGTTGACAAACCAGTATTTTTAAATTTCCAGACTGAAACTTTCTAACAAGCTCGAACCGATCCTTAGGTTTTGTATCACCAGTTATTTGCCCTACATCGCCGAAGGCTTTAAGCTGTGAAGTGATAAAATATATCTCTTGTTTAAACGGGGCAAGTATTATTTTTCCCCGTGTCAGGGGCCTGCTATTATGAAATATATTCTTTATTAATTTCATTTTCTCTTGATGTATAATCTTTTTACCTACGAATCCTCCGAACAATCTCCTTGCCCACATGAAAGCTACGGTCTTGTATATTGTCATCCTGTTATGGCTTATTTTTAAATTTTTGATTATCTGCTTATATTGTTTCATCGCGGGTGGTGGTAACTTCACAAAATGAGTTTGATATATTTTTTCTCCGCCTAAGTTTACATCTTTTTGTTTAAGAAAGGCAGCACACTCGGAGAGTATCTTAGTAAGAAATTTTCTTCCGCTCGGTTTAAGTATATACTTGTATCCTTCCAAGTAACAGAACCTATCCCTGAAGCTCCAATAATTTCCTATTCGATCAAGGAAACGTAACTGCTGGATAAAGTCTAATCTTGATTCAGGATCGGGAGTCCCTGACAGAACAAACTTAACTGGAACATCTGTGAATTTGGATGTGTAAAATTTTGAGGCTTTGGAGCGGGGATTTTTGATAAATGTGGATTCATCTAAGATAATTGAGGCCCATTCATAATCAGCTAATTCAGGGAGGATTCTATGCCCTTCTGAATTAATCAGATAAAACAGGGTATTTTTGCCCCTCAAGAGGGCCAGGCGAGGCCCCTGAGGCCCCTCCAACACTGTTAAGCACCCTTGGCCCCCTATAGCTTCAAACCACGACGGGAAAGCACTGTATGGGGCCACGATCAGGCACGGGTATGCCCGTAATACCCTTATAGCTTTGACTGAGGTGATCGTCTTGCCCAGTCTCATCTCCCAGTACAGACAAGCCTTACTTTCACGCACAAGGAAGCGGAGACCGGATTTCTGATAGTTACGTAATCGCATATGGCAGAAAGGGCGCCGACCCGTTAAGAGCCGACGCCCATCCTTTAAGTAGGGGTAGCAATGAAGTTGAAAGCTATTATCTAACTTTGATCTTCATAATTGCTTTCTTTGCTGTTGTGATCTTGGGCTGGGCTTTTTTCTTCAGGACTTTCTTAGCTTTCTTTTCCGCGCCCTTCTTAACTGCTTTCTTTGTCGAAGGAATCCGCTCACCCTGCAGAGGAACTTTGGGTGCCGCAAATCCGAGATGTTCAAACACGCCGCGGTTGTAATTAGAACGCATCATCGATACACGCCCCAGTGTGATCTCCCGCCCCAGCTCCTTGCATACATACGCCACGACCTGCTCCGCTGTCTTCCCGGCCTTCAATGCAGTGCAAACAGCAAAGCGCACAGTATTGGTCCTGATCTCGCCCGGCTCCCGACACTGCTTCTGTTTCTTGGGCTGGGCTTTTCCCTTGCTCTCCTTGACTGCTTTCACTGCTTTCTTGGACTGGGATTTTGCGGTTGCTCTTGCGTTTTTCTTGATTGCTTTTTTGGTATCCATTGTTTCGTCTCCTTCAAATTTTAGTTTAAGACAGTTATAAAGTGAAGTATCTGCAAGTCCTCCAAACCTGATAGCTTTGTTATAGTTTCCGGCGAATCTCGCCGTGACCTCCTTTCCCGCTTTATCCAAGCGATTTTTTTCCTTGCGATACTGAAGTGCAAGAAAAATGTTTATATTACTTTGTTCATCCGGAAAGCGTTTTTCTCCAAACACTTTTGTCCACTCATCAAGTAACATCTTCCGAACCCTGATTGGAGCTTTGCGAGGCTCCGCGTCAAAGATCAATTGTGAAAAGCTTTGCGGTGTCTCTACCGCTTGCCCTTGCTCTTGCCCTTGCCCTTGCTCTTTATGCTTGATCTTTTTGCGCTTGATCTTTTTGCGCCCGAGGCCATTACTTCGGACCACTCTGCGGTTCGACACTTTGGGCATGATATAAGTCCCTTCTTGTAAAGCTTAGCCGTTGATAATGTCCCTGCCCGTCCGGTCACACCGCAAGGACAAGTGAAGATAAAAGGTCTTTCAGTCTTAGGCATTCAACTCCTCCTTATCAGAAGTACAATATAATTTACTCCGATCCCATTTTACAAACCCACGATACTTCAAAGCCGCCCGCCCCATACCACTGGAGACGAGAGTCAGAGTATACATGAAAACATTTATGATAGCCTCTGGCTTGTGCCAGCGCCTGCACTCAGCCAATCTCCTCTTATATATGTATAAAACAGATAGCTTGTTGAAATACAACAAGTGCTTTCCACGGCGCCACGAATACACTTGATCTATTTCGGCCATCTCACTTAGTAATTCCTTGATTTTAATTTCAACTGGGCGTTGATGTCTCCTCATTTCAGAATACCTCTTTCCAAACGCCACCGACCACACTGGGAAAAAATTCACGTGTCGGACATACTTTTGAATCACCCTCCGGGTAAGGAAACTCTACGATCACACGACCCGTGGAGCTTGGCTTATGCGGTTCACGCCAATCTATCAATCTGCATTCCTCACCATCAAAAGTTTTTATTTTCATGCCGCGCCTTGCTTGCTCGCCACGAATCAGTAAAATCATTTTCTTTTTTACTTTCTCACCTGTTATCCTTAAAGCTCCTCCAACACTTTCTTGTACCTGAATTTTAAAAGCTCGTTTTTCTATCTTAAGGATTAGCTGGTCGAGAGCGGATTGTACATCAGCTTTCAAATCAAAGTAAGGTACATGCCCGCCGAACCTGTGTATGGCAAGAAACTGGATCAAGGCGTTCTCGATTTTCTTACGGTCTTTCATTTCTAAGTCCTCCATAATATATGATAAAGTTAAACAGCTACATAAGAAGTATGCCCATACCCGTCTGACTTCTCAACTACACAATGGACTTTGATAAGCTCCAGAAATACCCGCAAGTATAAATGTTTCTTGTAAGTGAAACGGACTTGCTTCTGTTTCTCTGGCATAAATCTTATCTTAGTACATTCCCAAACTTCAACTGGTGCGTCCAGCGCCATGCGTTCAAAGTGTTCTGGATCGTCTTTTATTTCGTAGTGCATCCCAGTAGCTTTGTTTTCAACAAGAGCGGTGAACGGTCCCCGGTATACATTTAGTAGTGGTTGCAATTTCTTTTTCATTGTTAGAAAATTCCTCAAGCTATTTAGGTTAAGATTTTTGGAAGGAAAAAATTTGATCACTACTGAATAAAATTTTGCATGGCTTGTTATGAGCTTTCCCATCCGATTTTGCTTGGGTGCCTTTCCGCCAATAGCTTTCTTGCTACCGTGTCGTGGCGCCTATGTTCCCTCGCCTCCACCGGACTGCTCTGTCTCTTGCCTCACCCCCGATCTAATAATGAAAAAAATAAACTCAGTAATTAATGTATATTATTCCCGTTTGGATATCAAGAAAAAAACGCAAGAAAAACGCAATACAAATACCCCCCAGTAAGTCACTGATTTATATGTATATATAGAGTGGAAAAAAAATAAAATTAGGCTCTTGATATAAAATATAGACTGCATAGTTCTCGTCATGCGTTTTTCATGCGTTTTAGAAATGGAAAAAAAAGACTGGGCCTGTATAAAACAGACCCAGCCCCTGAAGGAAGAGAGCAACAAGGCAAATCATTTTTTACTTTGCAGATATGGCCTTAGCCAATAGCCTAAGAATCCTTTACTTGGTACAAGATATTCTCCGGGTTTTGATTTACCAGCGTATGTGGTATCATAAGGAGACGCGGCTGTATCAAGTGCCACTATCCCGCATAGGTCATCGGTGACATCTACAATAGTATCCACTAAGCCATACCAAAACCCTACACTATCAGTAGATATTGTATCCCCACTACAATAATTCGTCACGTAAATTACCGTGTCAACTCTCCGGGCATTCCGAGAGGAGTCATATATCGTGGAACAAGACTCCACAATATCTCTACTCCACCAGAAAGTTGTATCCCCATTACTTGTGTTTATTGTATCGTAAGTTGTGTCAGGAGCAACTACTGTATCTATAGTCCATTGAACCAATACAGTAGTATCCTGTATTCCATCTACTGAATCTATTGGTGTATCGGTTGTATCCGTTTTTATCGAATCTCGCCACGTGACTGACCAGTCCGAGCTTGTATCTTCAAAACATATTGAATCAATATGTATTGAGTCGCCAGAGAATTCGACCAACTTATTATTCTCCAAACACACACTGCATTGGACGGCTGTATCTGAGTAAGATGTATCATAAGAAGGACCATAGTCCACGAATACAGTATCAAGCAAGATGGAATCTAGGAATGAAACTGCCCAATTTGATATTGTATCGGAACAAAATATACTGTCTACTTGTTCAGAGTCAGCATAAATAACCTGAGCGGAATCACACTTGATACGTATGGAGTCTCGTGTTGTATCGCGATATATGGTATCGTATGAAACACCGCAACCGGGATCATATTCATCCGCACCAATAGAATATGCCGCATCAGTTCCCGGTCTAGCATTTCCACGGATTCCAAGTGTGTCTCCTGCAATGCTGACAGTTGCTCCTGCATCCTCAATACTACCATCCTTTAACTTCATAAAATCTTCACTGGTTGAATCCGTAGTGACTACCTCATCCGCAATAGTTACCTCACAAATATTTCCAGACCCAGTTACCCAAGCATCGTCATTTCCTGTACTATCAGAATCGGCATTATTAGTACCAGTACATGCCGCGATGCCAGCATAATCAGTACCATTAGATACACAGAGATTATTTTGAATCTTTGCTGCTGTGCTGGCCGTAACAAAAATTCCATTAACATCGTTTGAATAACAGGTATTATTTTCTATAATTGAAGCTGAGTGAGCAAGATCAATCCATATTCCGTATTCTCCATAATCATATATGACGTTGTTATATATGTTGAATGTAGCTTGAGAAATCCTTGCTTTTATTCCACAGGTGTTATGCAAATTATTCCCACACAAAATATTATCATGAAAACTAATATCAAAAGAATCCGTAGATACGGTAGCAAGAAGTGAAGCATATACAGCACCAGCCCGACCACCAGTTTGTGTAATTTTTAAATTTCTAACTTCAATACTTGAGCCTTCGGTTGACCCATCCATTCTGAAATCAAACCCAATAAGATTATTTCCTGCAATTGTTGTCAACCATCCGTTATTATAATTCCCGTAATGCGGAGTATCGGAATCAAGTAAAAACTTATTCCCATTTAACTGCTCAGTCGCTTGAGTTGCTGCCTCAAAAGAAACATCACTAATTTGGATAAGTGAAATATCACCCGTAAAGTTTGTCAAGTCCGTAAATCCTAAATTCCATAAAGCATAATCGCCATCAGATCCGACAGTATAATCCCCTGAAGCAATAGAATTTAAATCCTCTCTTGCGGCATTAGGGGTAAGTGCATCATTATCAAAATCTACAAGGGTGTCAACGAGTACACTTACTGTCTTAAAAGAAGATTTGTTAGAAACGATCTGCTTCAAGCTGTCAGGTAATTTTGAATAACGAAAAATTGCCTTCGGCGGTACATAAACATCTTCTGATGTTTGACAAAGCTTGGATCGGTAAAAAGCAATTTGACTTCTTGGTATCTTTTGACAGTAATAAACTTTCTGATTATTCTTACCAAAAATAAACCCTGGAGTCTGTTCTTTGAAATCAAAAACATCGACAAGCTGTCCGTCCTTCTTTCCGGTTTCTGATTCCTGATCACCTATTTTAAATACAGCAATTGCAAAAGTATCCATTATAGAACTAAGAGAATCCGCTACCTCTGTTAATCTGGTACTGTCTGACACCCAGGTTGTATCACCTAAAGGGCTTATAACTGGATAACCCCTCTCCTCATCCCAATCACCGAGCTGGTACCCGGCAAGTATAATTAAAGTAATAGTGCCAGCACTGATAATCCATTTCTTTATCTTGCCGACACCATCTTTGATTGTATCTAATACTGGCATTATTACTTCCTCCAAATTGTTATGGTGCCACTAAGGTATCAAGGATCCAATTCGCAACCCTGTGTGGTGATGCGCCTTCACGCCTTTGCAGAACCTCCCCTAAAAATCTTGTATTCGTCCCAGCGGAACTTGTACGATTATTTCCTTGCTCCATAATAAATTGAATCCTCATCTGATGAAATAAAGGCGTACTTATTGAGGGCAGGAAATACCATGTACTATCTGCTGGAACAATTACGACAACGGAATCAACCTCTGGGTAATCCGCTGGAGAAGGAAAGTCAGGACTTGCCACGCAATTGAAATAACATTTCTGCCATGATGTGTAGGTACTGCATACTCCCGTTTTCGTCCCAGCGGCTGTGCGATTGCGGCCGTACATGTAAAGCCTGAGAGTATCACCCACGGAGTCATTGACAACATCGGAGACAATACAGCTAATAGCAAGTTCGGAGTTTGGTACGCGTTCAAAGTCAAGATTTACCACAGTATCAGCCGCGCCAAAAACAAGCGAGGCCCCGACCAGAATAATTCCAAGAAACTTTCTCATTTTAATTATCTCCTTTTTTGGTTGCGGATTTGATCGTCTTATGGGTCAAACCCAGGTAAGTTAATACAAGGCCAATAATAGCTATAGCCTTTTCAGCTTCGGGAGGCGCACCCTCTGGGAAGAGGATAGGTATTGCTGGGATTGCGATGCCCCAGTATGCCGCCGCAATTACAGTTTTTTTTCCGTTCAGCCAATTCCATAATCTTCTTAAAACATTTTCCTCTGCCATTACTTTCCTCCTTCGTTCAATTTAAACGGGTTTACAACCCCTACAAGATTGTTTGACCAATACGTATCCCTTACAATTTTTACATAGGCGACCCTCCTCCATGCTTCGTCCAAAGTTTTTGTTGACGAATTCCCCGAGCAAGCTCCCGCCAACATTCTGTATTTATCATTCCACTTTCTATAACATACCATAACATGATTAACGGGGCGCCCATAGAAATACAGGTCCCCTGGTTCTGCTTCTTGCCTTGGTATAACACACTCCCTGAACAGCATCCATAGGGAATAAGCAGTCCGGTCTCTTAAATTAAATCCCGCTGACCATAAAGCTCTCATCGCCAAACCAGAGCAATCAAGGCCATGATCAATAGGTTCGCCGAACCCACCAAAATTATAAGCCATACCAAGGTGATTGTTGATTTCTTCAACCATCATCTCCCTTAGTTTGGGTACATTCCATTTCATGTTAATCATAAAGTCCCATCTCCGCGGCGGCTCCTGGCTCTTGTTTTTCTACCAGGAAGATTAAACATTTTTCTGTTTTAGTAAATCGCTTGTTACCTCTTTCCAAACTTTCCTTGACGGACTTTCTAAAATTCTCACAGTCTGCCTCAGTCCTATAACCATTCCTTTTATGCCACATGGTAAAGAACAATGAAACCAATGCCACTATCACAACCGATCCTTGCCAAAATATCGCACTGCTAAAAATCTTATCAAGTTCTGCAAACATTTTATACTCCCATTTTTATAGTGTCGTCATCAGTATCATGCCACAATTCTCCAGCTGCTGCTCCAGCAGCTCCTTGATTAGCTCCTGATTTCATATTATCGGCAAAGATAGTACCAAGAAAAGCCTCACCTTCCTGATTAATATAATATGTAGTTCCTTTTATTGTTATATGTTGGCATAGTCCTGCTACTTTATCCGCTGGCTCGATGTTATGCTTAAACTGTACGCCCTGTTCAACTAATATACGTAACCTATCCACCTCAACTCTGAGATTATATATCTGCTCCTCTAATGTCTGGGACATTATAGGCTCCTTTCTAATACATTACTAATAGTAAACTTGGATTTCTCTGGTTCAAAAATATTATCTACCAGCTTAACAACCCTTGCGGAAGTTTTAGATAATCCAATTTCATCATCAGATATATATACTGTATCACCTATAGAAATTTTTTCATTGGGAAACTCTCCTACTGATGATCTATAAAGGTCCACAAAAGATAAATCATATTTAACCACTGGGTCCTTTATCTGCATTAGTTTATCATAAGCCGCATCCCATAGGTCCTTCTTTTGATCATTAGCTGTAAAGCTAACATGATCCAATCCCTTTGTTACCTGTACTGCATCTACATAAAAGGTAGTACCCTCTGACCCAGCCATCAGATATATATTTAGATTAGTTCCTGATCTTACTTTTCCTTGTAATGAAAATCTATTCCAACCTACGGTATCAATTGTCTCAGTAGTTATTGCGCCTGTGTCATCGCTCCACTGCATATACACTGAACCAGCCTCTATATATACCAGTGCAAACATGGTAAAAAATTCTCCCGTAGTCAGTCCTGTAAAAGCTTGATAGATTCCATCAACATCGATCAGACCACCCACTATTTTTTGCGATGATGTTCCGTAAGTAATATAAGTGGCATCTGTATTCTCAGTATAAGCACCAGCGCCGAGATCCGTGAATTCATCACATACTCCGCTTGTATACCCTCTACTGAGTGATCCGTCCCTCACCATATTTACTATATCCTGATATCTTGAATCTCTGAAAACTCCCTCGATCGTTCCTCTGGCAGCGATACTTGCACCGGCTCTGATATATTTTATATCTGTATTATCAAGCTCCCTTATATAAAATCTATCGCCTGCCGAAATAGTAAGGCCCACCGTAACGGTGATAGTATCATTAGTAGCGCCAGCGGAGCAGTCCGTTATCTGATGTGCCGCCCCTGCATGAGTTCCATCATACCATACCACTTCATAATTTGTATTCCAGCTATCATCCTCAGGAACTACTTTATTTCCCTCTACTGTTATTACTCCTGCATCGTAGGACTTTACAATATGAAGCGCCTGCTCCAAAGTGGCTGCGGGTTGTCCTCCGCCAAATCCATATATCTTATTTACTACCGATCTGGAGAAAGATTTATTGGAAAGTGATATTAAATTTTTATCGGGTCGGATCTCTACTGAATTATCCGATCCCAGCGAGGTCAATAAATCTATCTCCAAGTTTACCTCATCCGCTGTCCATTCTGCATTACATATATTGGCAAGTTTCTGTAAAGCCGATAGCACAGTTTCCAGCCCTATATCAATAGAGATTTTCTCAGAGGGATTTACCGTGCCCGATGACCAATTAGTTGAATAGCTTAGTATCTTAGTAAGCACATCAGAAGGATCAACTCCATACATATAATGTATTTCTGTAATAACTTCAGTAGCTAAGTCCTGCATTGAGTCATGTATGCCTTGGACCTTAACTATTACTGAACCGGTATCCATTCTTATCCTATCAACTTTTATAATAAAGAAAGTCTGGTAATCGGTACTGTCATCAAAATCTATAACCCGTAATTTTGCACCCCACGTGGTAAGATACTCACTTTTGTCCTCACCCAAATAGGAAAAACTTGGTATAGGATAATCAACTATAATACTCCAGTCCGCATTTACTTCCCTGTTTATTATAGCATTACACTCATCTGGCATAAACTGAGCCACTTTATCTCCAGAACTATTTATAACCTCGATTATTCTATTCATTATAAATACCTCTCCACATAAGTGATAACAGCATCGGCAGTCCCAGCACTCTCAGTGGATGGGTCCGTAGCTCCTATCCTTGCATCAGTAAACCTTAAAAGATTTACTCCATTTTTCAATAGCAGTTTATCGCCTGTAAAATTATCCATGGCATTGGTAATATCTCCCGCCTGTGTATCAATGTATTGAGCTATCATTCTTTTAAAATCCATTATCAATACATCATATTCCTCAAGAGTGCCGATCCACTCTGCTGTTTTATAATCATTCCTGATATAGGCCACATCTTCATAGGTATCATAATCAGTCACCTGAATCTCTCTAAGATATACCACAGTATTAGCAGGAACCTCACACCTAAATTTTAGATAACAGTCCTCCGCATTAGTAGCGCCGGAATGAATATCGCCAGCAGTCCATGAGCTGAGAGTACCTGCCGTAGTTGACACCACATTAGACCATGATTGGTTTTGTGACTCAAAGTTGCTTGATATTCCCATAGTAGTATTACCGGTAGAGTAAGGAATATAAATCTGGTATCGTAATTGCCAAGTCGTAGAGCCTCTGGCAAAGAAGGGAGGACCGTAGTATGTTGTCCCAGAGCCTCCGCCAGGCAATGCAATACATTTTTTGGAAGGATCAAGAGGGTCTGTGACAACAGCGGCGCCGGAAGTCCAATCCGTGATGTCATCGCCGTGCCCGTTGATAGCAATATTCCTTGAACCAAACAACCAAAGCTTAGGATTCTTGACAGGAATTTTATCGTCCCCTGTATCATCAGAATTATATGGGATAGGCCAAAAATCATCATCTGCATATTCTGCGGCCGTTATTTCATACACCATCAAGCCATCCATATTAAAGCTATCACCAAAAGTAGCATCGGCGTATAGTCTAATCCAAGCGATAGATGCCCCGTTCAATTCTGCCGCACTCATTTTAATAAAAGCAAAATGATCATAGGCCGATGCTGATGATGAATTAAGCTTAGCAAAGCTAACAGTTTTGCTACCACCGGCCCCGTTGTTTATCCAAGCAAAATCCAAATCACCATCAGGATCCTCTGCATGTACTAAAGCACAATAATATTTTGATGTATCAATCTCAGCAAATATGTTTACATAGGCATTATATGCCCCTGGTGCTGTCCGTGTAAATTTCAGGCCACCGCTGGCGGCAGGATATAACCTTTGACTATCGCCGGCGGCTCCTGTACAATTTGATTTTGTCCATAGCGATTCATCGGTATTTAGAGCACCAATGGCTTTCTCTGCTACGTTGACATCCATCTTGGATTTAAGTGTGACCATCAGTGGCGTTGGTACATTCCCTGCATAAGTGATAGGATAATAGGTAAGGGAATTAAGGCGCACATTGGCAGTAGTTGCAGTAGTTTTCTGTGCATAAGGGACAACACACTTTAGTTGGAGTGTAAATCTTTTAGCATGTCCATAATACCAACAGCTAAGAGGCTCCACTGTGAATTGCCCTTCGTACTTGCACTCCCAATAACGTGTAGACTGATTAGAGAAAATTACTTGGAATGTAGTACCATTCTCCCTCAGCCTGAAAAAGTTTTTTAGATCATCTTCATTGGTCAATACAAGGGCGTTAGTATCGCCGATTATATATCCTTCCAAAGTAATTACACGAATGCCGTACCGTTTAGTATAATCAAAATCACCGTGCTTTCCAAAAATCTGCACGACACTTTTTCTTGCTTTAGGTACAGGATTATTTACACGGGTGACTATCATCCCATAAGTGTGTAGATCGTTCCCGTCAATTGTGACAGTAGTTGCGGCTCCGCTTAGTCTCGTTGGTACGGCCATTTTAGAACCCCTTTGATTTCAATAATGTTTCCACTCTATCACCGACAACCTCTCCTACTTCCTGTGCCGAATCCGTGTCGCCAGTTACATTCACATTTACATCCAGAGTACCACCAATCCCTCCGAATATTTCTTTCAGCCTGTTAGTATCCTCCAGAGGAATGACAGCTTCCTTTTTATTATTCTCGCCAAGCATTGCAATTGTAGGAGCTGTAACAATACCTCCCTTAGCCATCGCCATGATATCAATATAATCCTGCGGTCTTACCTCATTTATGAATTTAGTGGCAAGAGCTTTCAGCCAATTCTTGTATACAGTCTCATCAATTTTTTCATCATCAAGCATCTTTTCAACTATTGATCTGGCTTGGTCCCAAGACTTTGCTTCAAAAGGAGATAATGCCTGGCTATATACATTAGTAGCTGTTACACCAGTAAACCCAGCAGCGGCCGCCTGCTCTGGAGTCATCTGTCCCAGTTCAAGTCTCCTGGCCACGACGGTTTCAAGAGCATCCTCCCACATCTTTTGTAGTTGTTTATATTCGGAAGACTCCATGGCATCTCTTCCTCCTACTGCAACCATGCGGGCTTGATCTCCTTTTATTCCTTCCATAAATTCGCCTATCTCTGTAATAGACATTGTCCGTACATCCTCTTTACCAGCGGCTTTCAGAAAAGCCCTCCCAGCAGTCTTAGCGGCCTCAGCGGCGTCCCGTTCTTGCTTTGCCGCCTCTTTAGACTTCTCTCCTGCACTTGTAATAGCGGATCCAATAGCCTTTAATCCTGCTAATGCTCCTGCCACCGGCCCGCCCGTAAGTGTAGCAGTTATAACATTGCCGAAGTTCTGTATATTCATCGAAGCTTCCTCTGACAGAATACCAAACGCATCTCCAATTGCCAGAATTTCATTAGTACCATTCTTAACAAGATCACCCCACGCCTTTGTCGAACCACTCTTTAATTCTTTTTTCCATAGCTCAAAGGATTCATGTACTTCCTTTTTCCAATTCTCCCATAAGTTTTTATTTATATCTCCTGTGATCTCGGCTTCGATTTTCAACTCCTTAGCTACCCTCTGCTTCCAATCTTCAGCAATTGAATGAGAAGCAGTCTTATACCACTCCTCAATTTTATTCAGCATCTCCTGATCGCCTTTGGCGTCTTTTACTTTTTGTTCCTTCAGGATGGAAAGCATTCTTAGGGCGTGTTCTTTTTCTGAATCGGCAAGGTCTTTTCTTTTCCATGAAGCAAGTAATTTATATTCCAGTTTTTCATTCTCACTGAGCTTGTCACTCTCTGCAAGTTCATCCAATGCCTCAATCTCTGCATTGATATTTCCCACTCGTACTTTATGAGTTTCCTCAGCGACCTCTACCTCAAGCTCCGCAAGCTCCTTAACTCTATTTGCCTTCTCTTTATCTTTTTTCTCCTCGTCCTCTTGGTCCTTCTTTAATTTCTTCAATCTTTCTTCCGCTTCCTTCTGCCTCTTCCTCATCCTCTCCTGCTCTACCTTATCCCTCTCTGCCTGTGCCTTAGCTTTATCACTCTCCATCGCCTCTTCAGAAACTTTCAAGTCATAGTAATTTTTCGCAATCTTAAATTTTTTCTGCTCGTTGGCAATTCTGGCTTCCACATTTTTAGTAAAGCCTTCATTCTGTCCCTCTGTTTTATCCCTCAGTTCCGTTAGCTCGATTTCTTTAGCTTTTATTTCAACAAGTAACTCGTACCATTCCTCTCTTGATTTGTTTTCTTTTTTCATCAACTCGTTGTAGTGTACACCGGGGCCTTTCATCTTTGCTTCCTCTAAATCCCGATGTAATTTTATGACCTTGCCTAATGGTTCCAGAACATGCTCTCCTACAGACCTTCCCCATTCTTTCAATTGCTGTCCGATCTGTCCCCATGTAACTTTACTTGTCTCCAACATTTTATTAGTAGCAGTTTCGGCGGCTCCGAGTTTATCATTGTATTCATCAATATTGTTATTTAATTTTTCAAATCCACCACCCGTCAATGTCAGTACGCCATTCAATGCTCGTACATTAGGAAACAATTCTGCCAGCGCCTCTGTGCTACCACCAGTCTTCTCCCTAAGTTCACTCATATACTCAGCGAATCCACCAGCAGCTTTTATACCTTTTACTCCAAGTTCTATATTCAAAGCCTCGGCGGCCTTCATTGCCTGATCTGTTGGCTTGATAAGTGATACCAGCATCGCCCTAACACTCGTACCCGCCTCATCCGTTGACAAGCCTGCCAAAGTCATAGTAGCCAGAGCATTATTCATTTCATCAAGCTTCACACCAGCGGAAGCGGCAATAGGGGCAACACGGCCTATCACGCCGGATAGTTCCGCCATTGTAGTTTTACCAAGCTTGATTGTAGTGAATAGAGAGTCCGATACCTCTGATACATCGTCCGCACTCATACCGTAGGCATTGATAACAGAGGTCAAAGCATTGACGGCCGTCTCTGTATCAGTGACACCGCCTATAGCCGCCTTGGTAGCGGCATCAAGAAACTTTATTGAGTCAGCCGCATCAATACCGGCCGATATTGTCTGATATAAAGCAGTAGCAAGTCCGTCGGCATCTTCACCATATTTCTTGGAGAGGTTAACAACACCCCTCTCCAATTCACTCATATTAGTTTTGGAAGTATCAACAAGGGTGGATACCTCTGCCATCTTTGCTTCAAAATTAACAAAGCTTTGGACAGAGGCCTTAACACCCTGAGTAACCTTTGATAAAACGGCCTGTATACTTCCAGCTCCTACCATACCGAGGGTTGTGGCGGCCATCTGTTTTGAGAAGGATCCGAGTCCTCCGGTAGCCGCTGTCAACCCTTTAGTAAAGCCGGAAGTATCAAGCTCCGCACGACCTTTTATAGTACCAATATCAGCCATGAATCCTACCTCCTACTTAACAGTGCATTACCAGCCGATGCATTTATTGGAGCCGGCGCCTCTTGATTTTCACTATTGATCTTTTTAGATAATCGGCAATATAGGATCATGTATACATCATAGAAAGGCATGGCTCTGATCTGATCAGGTAGGAATCCGTACTGTAAAAAGTCATAATAAATTTCTGCCTCACTCCACGGAACTATTCTTTTGGCGGCTGAATAGACATGGTGATCGCATCGAGCGAGGCTGATAAATTTTTTAGTGCATGGAAATTGTTATCAAGTAAATAACAAAGTACGCCAGCCGACTCCGTAAATTGCATTTCCCCCAGCATCTTCTTTGTTATAACACCTTCCGAGATAACTTCCAGCATATCTTGAATGATACCATAGTATCTTTCATTTACCAGCTCTGATATAAAAGTTCCGATAAGTGCTGACTGTGCCTTGTATTTTTTTCCATCAGCCTGCAATCCTTTTTTCTCCATCTCCATACCCAATAGCTCTATCACTGATGCCACGTTTTTACTCATCACCTCAGATATAAGCCTTACAGCTTTCTCACCTGAAGCATGAGACATGCGGGGAACTTTTATTTCCTTCTGCTCTTTTCCGTACTTGATCGTGAAATCCTTATCCACATAAAATGATACTGGTTGTAGTATATCTGCTCCTGGCATTTTATTTTCTCCCTTCCAAGATTGAAGTTAGTTCTGGCTCAGCCGCCAGAAATTCTCTCCGCAAAGTTTCCAAGGTCCAGTTCTTGCGTACAAATTCAGCCGCCTTTAGTCCTATCTCATTCGCCTCCTTTCTGTTGTTATAACACCACAGCATTTTCCTTTTTAAATCTCCAACACTTATCCACGCATCTTTACCGGGATACTCTGTCCATAAAGTTTTTGGGTAATAAGCATGATTGGTTACAAGTCCATATTTTATCTGTATATCAGATAGCTTGTTTATAAAACGGCCCCACATCCTCTGGTGAAGAGGTATTCTCTTTGAATGCCTTGAGGGTACTCCCGGAATTTCAATTCTCTGTCCAACACCCCTTCTATTGATGGGCTTAGGGAACCAAGAAATTTCTGTAGGCAATCCACCAAAATTCACCGCTATACCATTACGGCTTATGTGTAATGATCTATGGGTCCAATTTATATTAGACTTTTTCAACTCATACGGGACGAGGATATTATGCTCTTTTGAAACATATGGCATTGACCAGTTCGGTACTATTACCGGCTTGCCCATTGCCATCTGCTCCAGTGGTATTAGCCCGAACCCTTCTCCGTGTGTCGGGTTTATACAGCAATCCACTTTCTTATACATCTCCATCATTGATGTTCTTAAAATATTCCGCTGTTCAATAATAATTCCATCACCTGTATCAACTTTAAACATCTCAATCGCCTTAAGTCTATGTGGGCGTACCTTGATAATAAGTCTGGAGTCATTCCCTATCTTTCCTTCTTTTCTTAATTCTCTGTATGCATGTAATACAGTATCATATCCTTTTCTTCCGCCCATATCCAGAGACACTCCTTGCCACATGTAAACATATAATTCTTTCATTTCAGATTTTTTAATTATCTGAAACTTTTCTGGATCATAGCCTAATGATACAACAAGTATAGGCTTTTTCACTCCAGACCTTTTAAAGTTCACAAAATTCCAGTACGAGGGTACAATTACCACGTCCGCAAATTTGTTCAAAAACCGCACCCAATTGCTTGGCACTACTGTTGTCTCAAACATAGTAAATACAATCAACGGGAGGCCCGTTGCCGTTAGCTCCTGGGGCCGCTGATAGTACGGCAGATTGAAGTAAACCCGCGCATCAGCCTCATTAGTGTCTTTTGTTATACGATCCTTTAAAGCTTTATGAAACAGAGACACGGCATGATTATATCCAACGTAATCAATTTGTCCAAAAGATTCGGGAAAGAATAGTTTCATACCGTGTCTCCTATTTCTGTACCAACTAACCCTTATGAGATAGTCGTGTCCACAATCGTTCCGTAACTTCCGCTTGAATTCATCAGAGCTTCAAAAGTCACAGGAAGTACGAGCTTGGTACCGCGGTAGAAAGTGCTACCGGATGACCCAACCCTGATTACATCGTACAGTGTAAAAGTTCTGTTCTGAGTACGAGAGGTTCCACTCATACCGAGAAAAACGAGCTGCGCCTTTTCCAGTGATGTACCGGGAACCAGATCGAGCGTTTTTGAAGATGTACCACTGAGGACGGAGCTTGAATGCAAGCCCCAGCCAATCGCCAGGTTTTCAAGTGTCACCTGTTCAAGCTCTGTTGAGACTTGGAGAGTGGTATTCATTTTCTCTGCATCGATATGACCCATAACATGATCACTGTCAATAAAGACGGTGTCCTGCGCAAAGGTCATAACAACTCCGCCCTGATAGGCGCCGAGTGTTACGCCGTCCATTGTGATATCACCGCCGCCCTGCAGAATTGCAGTGGAAGTAACAGTCAGTCCTGAGTTTACATTTGGCATCCAAATCCTCCTTTAGCCAATCGTGGCTATTAATCTTAATGTGCCCCTTACTCTGTTATCTTCTCCTTGGTCCCAAAGATCGAGTACGGGCGGAACAATTCCGAGTGATAATAAAGGCTGACAAGTATATCCTGAAACTGTTGGACTTTCATTGTTCAATAAATACTCCGCCCTTGCCAATACAGTTTCAATTGTAGTTGGTATCTGACCATTCGTTAAAAGTTCTGCATAGCAGTGGACATGAATTTCTCCGCTATACTGTTGCATCTCATCCGGCATAAAGTTTGTAGGTACCACAAGTAAATGTACTCCAGTATTTTTTCCTCTGGGTAGATTGTAGGACCATACATTATTTGATCCGTCAATATATCCACTCCCCAGTATAGTTGAGTCCGCATTGATAAGTGCCAGCACTGCATCAACCAGATCATTAGCATTAAAAGAAAAATTCATCCTGCCCTCCGCACCAGGTCGGATATCTTTTTAGAAAAATTTGCAGTACCCTTACGCCATGCATCGCCCAGAACCCAGAACCCTGGCCTGAATTCCACTTGAGTGGCATATTCCATTCCTGCATATACATAACCGACCAATTTATTTTTACTCTGCTTGCTTGCATTACTCTTGGGCCGCCGCCTTGGGTTCCTTCTTTCACTCGATGGTTGAGTATGAATCTCACTCTCCGACCCAGCAGTCAGTATTGAATTCCTGAGGTTCCCAGTCCTGTCCCTAAAAGGCGCCCGCGACCTTGCATCATTCGCGATTGATAGCAATATATAATCCATTGCATTTTTCATTGCACTGAGTTTTTTATTGCCTTCCTTTTTTACGCGATCCTTCATTTCAGGAACCCCGGAAAATTTCATCATGTAGCACCCACTTCCAACAAATAGATTTCCTGATGTGTGTCAAAGTCTTCCATATGGTCGAGGATATATTTATTACTTGATGACTTCACGATCATTCCGTTAACAAGGCTTGTCATATACTCAGACGGAAAGAATATATGAATCTGTGATACATCCACACGATGTCCACTTGCCAAGGTCCTTTCTTTGGATAGCTGGAGGTCACCATGCACATCCTCATGTACCAACGTTTCTGTTACTGATCTGTTGGTACTTGTGGCTGTTGTATAAAAGCTGAGTGATACATGCATGGCTACCTCCTACCTATGTCTCGTCTTTCCAGTACCGCTGGAACAAGAGTCCCTGACTCGCCATCCATTGCTCTCTGTAACATTACCCTTACAGTCACAGGCAGATCATCGAAAGTATATCTTACTTTGCCCTTGCCTATGCTACGGGCGCCGGCAGGGTTCAAAGCAAGCCAATCAAATAGCAATATAACGGCGGAATTATAGGCATCAGTATATCCAGTAACACCAGTATCCAAATCAAGCGATGTCAGTATGGATTCTGCCATCGTCTGATAGATTAATATTTTAGCATCTTCCCAACTGGCTACTGATGGTACGCTGGTATAAGATTGTAATTGTGCCGCCGTATAAGTAGCCATTTTACTTTCCTTTTCCTTTACCCAACAGAGCTTTCTCCACCCTGAGTAACATGGTGATAATAGCTTTTTCTCCGTCCAGTTCTCCGCCATCAAAACGATCACGATTTGCCAAGTAATCAACCACCGGGTCGCCAGTTTTCTTGACTTCCTTTTTGTTGATGGGAAATGTTATTGTCCCACCACATTTTATACAGGCCGCCGTTCCCTTGTACGTATCCGCTGGGGAAGGGAGATTGCTCGGAATACCTGGTTTTGTACACTTGCATTTTTCAGCCATCATGGCTCCTTGTAAAAAAGTAAATGATGTACAAGGGCCGCTCGTATTAGGAACGACCCTTGCACGGAAATTTAAAATAGATGTATCAATTCAAATCAGGAAAAGGACGGTTCTGCCCAGCTTGTGTCGCCGGTATACAGGACAGCGCCAGCGGAACGATTGTTCACGCCGAGCCCCAGATACCTGCGGTACTGAGCATCTTTCCCGATGATCGGATTTCCGCCCGAAGGATCCTCGATCACGAGGCCTTTGAAAGCGGGATGTTCACGCCATGCCATAGGAGAATTCTGATCATTCTGCCCCATGTAGGCGGTGGCCATAATGTAGTTTGCCGGGATATCAGGAGTGGAAATAACAATCGCATCTTTCCACGTTCCTACGATACGGATGTTGTATCCCAGGTTCTTTGCACTGGCAATGAGGGCCTGTGTCTGGCCGGTTGCATTGTACGAAGGATTAACGAGTCCCAGAATTTCGGACGCCTCATGTACGCCTTTGAAATACGTGGATTCATTACGAATGTAATTGACCGTCGTTCCATACCGTGCCCAGAAAATAATCTGTGCGCCGGAAAGGCCGCGATGTTCCTGGATGTGATCCAGCAGGTAAGTCTGAAGATCAGCGCCTGCAGAACCAATGCTTCCACCCGCTGATACTGGATTGTAATGCTGGTGGTCGCCATCGAAGGTAATCTGCCCATTAGAACGGGGAGTGTCCATCGAGGCTTCATCATTCCAAAATGCTTTCTTTGTAGTTGCAAGACCGTCGAGAGCATCCACTCGGGCAGTAGGCGTCTTGAGCATTGCGGATTCAAACATCTCCTTGGTAATACGGGCCATGTCAGCCTCCAACTTGCCATTGTGGAAGTTGAGAAACTGTTTCGAGGTCATCAGCTTGACACGCTCACGGGTCATCTTTGTAAGAGAGCCGAGGCGCTTGATCGGCACAGGGTAGTTCCACACGTCAAAGGACGAGTACATACCCGGTGTCTGAAGCTCACCGATTTCCTCAAATGCATCATCGGTAAAAGTACGTTTCATCTGGGAACTCTTGTCATCATACTTTTTGCAAAGCAGACGGCTCAGTGCAAGTTCCCTGCTGTTGTACTCCGCCAGTGAAGATTCGATGTCATCTGCCAGCAAGTCTTTAAGGTAGACATTATCACTGGTTTTCAGACCTTCAAAATCTGCACCGAGAACGCCGAGTACAAATTGTGTGTATTCAGCCATTTAAAAAACCTCCTACGATTGCTTATTTTTCATTACGACACCCACGGCCGTATTTTTTCGGATCCCGAGATATTCCAAATCCGAACAGTGCTTCTCAAGGATCATCTGTAAATAGCGGTCTTCGGCGTCATGGAAAAGAACTTTTTTGGCAAGTGGTATCCAAAGCTCGGAACCTAACCTTTTGCCTTTTACTCCCCTGGGAGGACCATCGCATACAAAAAGATCACACAATTTTCCAGGCATGATCGTGGCATTATACCACATAAATTTGCCATAGTCCATCAGAGGAGCATACTGCAAATCAACATTTTTGATTCCAAACTCAATAAGTGTCTCCTGGCATTTCATAAACCACCTGGAGTCATTCTCAAATGAGGTAATCTTAATATTTTGATTTGCAGCGGCCATAAGGATAGTGGATAACCCACTACCAGCCTCAATAATATTACCAGTAGCATTTCTTGCCATCAAAATTGCAGTGGCTTGAAATTCAGTATCACCCGCAAAGATATCATTACCCCATTCTGACAATGCATCGATTATGTGTTGAGTCTCAACCTTTTCCTCGATGATGGCACCAATAAGGTTTTTAATAGCTATACGGGAAGTCCTACGTATAAATGAATCCAGTCTACCTTTCCAGACAGAGGAACCCGCGTGTTCAAAACTGAAGGAAGGATCTACATATAGTCTTCCTCCATTTTCCGACCACTTACGGCAAAATGTATAATCACCACTCCACCGTATACCATCCTTGTAAGTTCTTTCAAAGATAATAGGAATACGTGTCCTGTCTGGATCATCTTTACGGCTTAGATAGTTAATTGACTCCTCCGAAAGTTCTTCAAGGACATGACGCCTGATCTTAAGGAACCCACCAGGTAGGCCCTCTACTTCAATCAATCCATCCTCATCACTCTCGAATTTGCCATCATCATCATAAACATAGCGCACTGGATAATCCTCCTCGCTCTGCTTCAAAGGATATGTGCCTCCTACTACGGCATGTTTATTCCTGATAAGCTTAACCAAGTCCACTGGGTCAAACCCAATATCCGCATCGATGAAAACAAGTTGATCCGCATCACCCTCCAAAAATTCCCTTATAAGGTAATTACGGGCATCATCAACATGACAACACCCTGAAAGGATACAGAAATCAACTTCAATATTGGCGGCTCTCAGAGCAACCTGACAAGCCCATAAGGAGCTAATACATGTAGCTTTGATTTCCCCATAAACAGGTATGGCTAAAAAAGCCGTATGATCAGGGTCACCCGCCTTAGACCGTTCATTTTTATATATAGTAGCCATTATTAATTTTGCCTTTCGTTCTTACTGTTTAATTTAGGCCGCTCCGCTGATCAGGCCCTTTGCTACCAGCGCCGCACGGAGTTCATTGAGCAGAGTTTCAACATTGCCCATGTCAGTGACAAGCTGGTTAACTCTTGCCACGATTGCATCTGCCTGAGTGCCTGTGGCAAAACCATGAGGTGTCGTGGTAATAGAAGCTGTAGTCAGAACAGCGGTAACAGCGGTTGCAGTAACAGCGGCCTGACTTGCACCAGCTCGCTGGGATGTTCCTGCTACACCGTGAAAACCAATCTTTTCACTGGTAGTGGTAGCATAGATTGTGCCTGTGGTTGTTCCGGCCGAGACATTTGTACCATCGGCAATTCCACCCGTAAGTGTAGTCGCACCGGTAACACCGAGAGTTCCGCCCACTGTTGCATTCGTACCAACGTCCAGCGTTGAAACAAGGGTAAGGCTGTCGGCATTCATATCACCACCGACATCAACAGGAGCACCCGAAGCGCCGCCGATTGCAAACAGAATTTCATCCGATTTGATTGCAATACCAACAACCTGCCTGATATCGGTAGTTGGTTCAGTGACAGTATAAGCTCCGGCAGTGGAAGACAGATAAATTTTTTGCCCGATGGTCAGCGAGGCGGTTGTATCACGGATACGAGCAATGCGGGCGGGTGACATAAATTCATTAGCCTGAGCATCTTTCCATGCCACACCCAAAGCATCCTTACGGGTGGTTGCGGTATTCGCAACGGCGTCAGCGAGCTGCCACGCGCCGTCGGAATCCAGGTAGACGAGGTCACCCGCTGTAATAGCTTCACCAGCGATTCCGCCAGGAAGAATATTACAAGGTGTCTCATCAACAAGTACGTTCTTGTATGCCATTTAGAAAACCTCCTAATGTGTTTAAGAAACTCTCCGAAGGGCAGGGAATTTATTTTCAAGTTCGGCCTTCTGCTTCTCTTTTTCCTTACCGCCTGACTTGAAAGTTTTTTTCCCTTTCCTCGGGGTCCAGTTATCACCATTCTGGTCATCATCGCCATCCGCAAAAAATTCCGGCCATTCTTTCTTAAAGCTCTCAACCTCTGGTGAGAAATCTCCAATCTCAAATTCCAGACTCTCCTCATCGGTCCAGTCAAAGTCAATGGAATCAAAATCAAAAAGTTTCAGCGCCTTAGATAAACGATCTTTCCGAACTCCCTGGTCAATCAAGGCAGATTTAAGAGCGGCGGATATTTCAGTGTTCATCAACCGTTCCTTTGTCTGCTTAAAAGTACCCTCGAGCTTTTTTTCCTTTTCTTCCGTTTTCTTTAAAAGCTCTTCATACTTTCCTTGTTTCTTTTTCTGATCATCGTCCTTGGCGCTGGCAGAATCCTGAAACTCCTTCAATTGCTTTTTCATTTCAGCAAGCAATTTCTGAGCTTCTTTCCGTTCCGCCTTCCTTTTCTCGTTCAACCCGTTGATCCTTTTCCGTATCGCTTTGGTAAGCTTCTCGTCTTTCAGATCA
>Ga0315535_1000116_pt1 | contig 49572 bp, 47 predicted proteins | sample SalMarSW160220MG_2_FD_203092 | JGI IMG/M metagenome (GOLD analysis project Ga0315535, IMG submission 203092) | Salt marsh sediment microbial communities from the Plum Island Ecosystem LTER, Massachusetts, United States - Salt Marsh Sediment SW1602-20 ... | reverse complement strand
CTCTCTCTCCGCAAAATATATAAATTGGAAGTATTCACGTTAAATATTAAAGTAAAACAAACAAACAACACCATGAAAAAATTATTTGCATTGATAGCCGTATTCGGGATGCTTTTTATGGGAGCATCTATCTTTGCCCAGGATCAAACTCCTGCTGACGAAGATACATTGGTTGCTGAAGAGCTTGCCGTTGAAACTCCCGTTGCTCCTGTACAAACGGTTGCTGCTGAAGAAGAAGGTGGATTGGCAGTACTGCACACCACCCTGAAGACCAAATTCATTGAAGGTGGAGCCGGTTTTATGGGCGCCGTTCTTCTCACATTGATTTTCGGTCTGGCTCTGTCTTTTGAAAGGGTGATCTACCTGAACCTTTCTGCCACCAACACCGAAAAGCTTCTTGGTGCTGTTGAAGATGCACTGAATGAAGGCGGAGTGGAAGCAGCCAAAGAGGTTTGCCGCAATACCAGAGGCCCTGTGGCAAGTATTTTCTACCAGGGCCTTGACAGGGTTGAAGAGGGAATTGATGTGGTTGAAAAATCCGTTGTTTCCTATGGAAGTGTTCAAATGGGTCTCCTTGAGAAGAACCTCTCCTGGATCTCACTTTTTATCGCCATTGCTCCCATGCTTGGATTTATGGGTACAGTAATTGGTATGATCGACGCATTTGACAAGATCCAGCAGCAGGGTGACATCTCCCCAACCGTTGTGGCCGGTGGTATCAAGATTGCTCTGATCACCACGGTTACCGGTTTGATGGTGGCTATCATTCTCCAGATCTTCTACAATTACCTCGTGTCTCAAATTGACAGTATTGTCAATAAGATGGAAGACGCTTCCATTTCACTTGTAGACATGCTGGTAAAACAAAATCTTAAAAAATAAGAAGCTATGGCTTTTTCAAAAATCACTAGATTCATATTGTATGTGATCGCGGGTATCTCCCTGCTGGTGGTTCTGCACTTCTATGTCAGCCCCAAGACCGTCAATTATGACGAGCTTGAGATGCGTGTGGAAGCTGCGCTGAACCCGGTGGATATGACCCCGGCCGCACTACCAGCTGTTGACACGACGGCACAGGATTCAACCGCTATTGAAGAGGTAGCCTCTGAAAGTGCTCCCCCGACAGCAGCAGTTATCGCTCCTGCAGACGTAAATCTCAAAGATTATCTTTCAGGTTGGGAAAGGATGGTTTGGTTCCGAACCGACATTGCACTGATCTGGGCCTACATCCTTGTACTGATCACCTTGCTTGCTTCAATTATTTTCCCTTTAATCGCAGTCATTTCCAATACCAAAGCATTGGTCAGATTGCTGTTTGTACTGGCAGGAGCAGCTGTACTTGTGATTATATCTTATTTGATGTCATCGGATGCGTCCATCGACATCATTGGATATACCGGAACTGAAAACAGTGATCCGGGAACCCTGAAGATGATCGATACAGTCCTTTTTGTGACTTATATACTATTTGGAATGGCGATTGGGTCAATTCTATATGCCATTATTTCAAAGACATTTAAAAAGTAACCTTTTAGAAAAACAAAACCGATGGCAAGAGAAACACCGGAAGTCAATGGAGGATCACTGGCGGATATTGCCTTTCTCCTTTTGATATTCTTCCTGGTTACCACTACTATGGATATTGATACGGGGATTACCAGACAGTTGCCTCCTGAACCTGAGGAGGACCAGATTACTGATATTAAGGTAAACAAACGTAATGTCCTGGTGGTGCTTCTCAACAGGAGCGACAGGTTGATGGTAGGCGGAGCTGAAATGGACAGGTTGGATTTGAAGGCCAAAACCCTCGAATTCTTTACCAATCCCACGAACAGCCAAACTCTGCCTGTTATGGAAGAGACTGAAGTTCAGTTCCCTCCTGGCAGTTCATCTCTGTTGCCCCCTGATGGAATATGGCGGGGGAAGGTATCGAAAGGTGTAATCTCCCTTCAGAATGACCGTTCCACTACATACGGCAAGTACCTTCAGGTACAGAATGAACTTGTAGCTGCAGTCAATGAGTTGAGGAACGACTTCTGTAATCTTTACTTCGATAAAGATTATGATGAACTGAACACCGCCATTCCCAACGACGAGGAGATCCAGTCTGGAATAAGGCAGATTTATAAAATGAATATTTCCGAAGCTGATCCAAAAAACATAGGAGGGCGTAACTAATGGCTAAGTTCAGAAGAAAAAAAGGGAAGGGCATGGCTGCCATCAATACAGCCTCGCTGCCTGACATTGTTTTCATGCTTTTATTCTTTTTCATGGTGTCAACAACAATGCGGGAAACTGAGGTTCAGGTAAAAGTCACTGTCCCCGAAGCCACCGAGGTGAAGAAGCTGGAAAAGAAATCCCTTGTAAGCTATATTTATATTGGACGTCCTGTTGCACATGTGGCAAGGATGTATGGTACAGAGCCCCTGGTCCAGCTGAATGACAAGCTGGTGAGCGAAGAGGGTATCCCCTTTGAATCAGTACAGGATTTTGTCCTGTTTGAGCGGGAAAAATTACCCGAATCTGACAAGAACAAAATGACCATGTCGCTGAGGATTGATCAGAATATTCCAATGGGGAAAGTGGATGATGTAAAACAGGCGCTCAGGCGAGCCAGGGCCCTGATCATCAACTATTCAGCCAGGAAAGAATACAGGACCCAGGGAAGACAGAGATAGCCTTTTCAGGTTCATAGACTACAGAGGGCTCCCGAAAGGGCTGCCCTCTTTTTTATTCATACAATGCGGCATAGAGCTGGTCCACCATTTCCTTAAAAGTCCCGGGACGTTCAAAAATCGAACGCTTTTTCAGGAAACGTTCCACATGGTAATAGAGCTTGGTCTTGTCAAACCCGGTATAATATTCTACCTGGCTGTCAAAATAGAGATCACTGATCTCCTTGCCGTAGAGCTTTCTTACCGAGTTCCCGAGTCCGAATAACAGATAATACTTTGAAATGGCTTTTGCGGGATTCTCATAGTCACAATAGATCTTATCCACGTAACTGCCATTTTCATAAATCACCACCTCGTTTACAAAACCTTCATAGGTGTAGAAAATCCACTCCCCATGGCGTTGCCTGGTCTTTTTAAAACCCTGGTACTTGATGGTTCCGTCATTGTAGAATTCCATCTCCGGAGTATAGAGTTTCCCGCTTGGAACTTTGACCTTTCCATTGACCAGGGTACGGTCCTCAATCCCAAAATAGGTCAGGTAGGGCATCTGACTGATGATCTCTTCCGGGTTGGAGGAATCTTCCAGCTTCTCGAAGTTGGCCCCGGCAAACACCTCCTCCGCATGTTCGATGAGTAACTCCTGTTCATAGATCCCATCTTCAAATGCCTTCCTGTCCCGGAGCTTGGTAATCAAAACACCCATATCCATGTTGACACCGGCATTCAGATCTGCCAGGTCTGCCGAGGTTACAATCATCTCCTTTTCATTTCGGTAAATGTGTGTATTCAGCCTATCGTGATAAAGGATCCTCAGGTTTTTAAAATCCCTGAACCACTTCTGCCCCCTGATCTGGTTTCGTTCTTTTCCATACAACAGTGTGATCCTCACATTTCGCTGGTCGGCCTGCTGAAACCTCAGAATGATGCTTTCATGCAATTTTAGCTCCGGACAGAAAAAGTTAATCTCACCGGTGGATTCTGAAATGATTCGGTCGATCTGATACGATACACCGACAGAAGAGAGAAATTCAGTAGCCATGGGGTATTATATAAAGGTGGCACGATTTGGTGTACTCAAAATATGCAAAAAAGTTACTGCTTGTTTGACGAAATATCAACAGGGAAATATAATCTGGCTTTTGGGAATGTTTGATAGTTCTCGAAAGGAAACGCTGACAGCTCTCCCCCAGTATAAAAAAAGAGGGCCGCCTGACCCCCTTTCTCCTTTTCCTTTGTACCTTCGTCGTGACTCCAGGAGGACTCGAACCCCCACCATGGGAACCGGAATCCCACGTTCTATCCAGTTAAACTATGGAGCCGGATTGGAGCGCAAAGTTAATATTTTTTCCTAAAGCTCCGCCTTGATCCCCTCCCAATCCAGGTCAATGGGCCGGCTTACCACATGCCACTTTTCCACATGGTCCATCTCATGTACCATCACCAAGGCCAGCTTCTCCTCCTTTTTAATATATATGAAGATTTATCATTGACCACCCTTATGCCTCATCGGGCAATTCATCCCCGGTGAAAGGTGGATAGGTATCGGTCATGAACAGCATATAGAGCACAACCCTCATCTGCCAGCGAATCTGCCCGACTACCCACTCATGCAGGTTTTTGGGGTACCCGGCTGTAAACAGGACCACCCACCAGCAAATAAAAATGATGATGCCGATCCAAATGGCGCGGAAATAGAGAATAAAGAAGTGCGGGATGGCCACATAGAATAAACCGAAAAACAGTCTCAAAAGGGTAAGTCCCCGGCTTACCTTTTCAGGATAGGGTACCTCCAGGGTTGTCAGATCATCAGAACCTTTTACTCCGAAAGCAGGATACCCGTCTGAAATATTGAACAGTCTGGCAGAGAGCCTGACATCCCATTTCATGAGTCCCACCTGGAATGCAAACATACTCTCGGGATAATGGCCTGTAAAAAGAATGACCCAGAAAGCCACAAACTGTAGAATGGCTCCCCAAATTCCCACGAACATCAACACAAATGCATGGGGGATGGCAATGTAAATCCATCCAAAAAAGGTTCTAAGCAAAAGTTCGCCTCTGGAATAGTGTTCCTGGTGCGTAATGGTTAGTTTCATAATCTGTATTTTGTTTAAATTCCTATTCAAATTGCAAAAAAAACTCTTTGTTGTCAATCCTTTGTTGTGATATAAATGCAAAATTCAGCTAATTTCGCACCCTGAAACAGAAGTGCAGCACATGGAATACAATTTTTCAGACATTGAGAAGCGATGGCAAAGGTACTGGGAGAAGAACCGGATCTTCCGAACCGAAGATGATTTCTCGAAACCCAAATTTTACGTGCTGGACATGTTCCCTTATCCGTCGGGATCAGGCTTACACGTGGGTCACCCCGAAGGGTATACAGCCACCGATATTGTGGCGCGCTACAAAAGGATGAAGGGCTTCAACGTACTTCACCCCATGGGTTGGGATGCATTCGGACTACCAGCAGAACAGTATGCCATTGAAACCGGCACCCACCCTTCGGTCACCACACAAAACAACTGTGACAATTTCCGCAGGCAAATCAAGTCCCTGGGCCTTGGATACGACTGGGAAAGGGAGGTCAATACCACCGATCCGGGCTACTTCAAATGGACCCAATGGATCTTTATCCGGCTTTACAATACCTGGTTCGATGAGAATCTTCATAAGGGCCGTTCCATAGAAGAACTGAAGATCCCAGAATTCATCATCTCCGAGGGTCCGGTGTCAATCCGCCGCTACAGGGATGACATGAGGCTGGCCTATTATGACGATGCCAAGGTGTGGTGGTGCCCCCACTGCAGAATTGTATGCGCCAACGAAGAGGTTCTGAATGACGGAACGCACGAGAAGTGCGGAAACCCGGTGGAGAAGAAAAGCCTGAAGCAATGGATGCTGCGCATCCCACGTTACGCTGAACGCCTTCTGGCCGGACTTGAAAATGTGGACTGGCCCGAAGGGGTGAAAGACATGCAGCGAAACTGGATAGGACGGTCGGTAGGTGCCGAGGTAGATTTCAAAGTGGATGGCCTGGATGAGCCACTCCGGGTATTCACCACCCGTCCCGATACGCTGTTCGGAGCCACCTACATGGTAGTCGCACCTGAGCATCCCGTGCTGGACAGCATGGTTACAGCTGACCAGCAAGAGCGTGTACATGGTTATGTAAAACAGGCGGGACTGAAATCGGAACTGGACCGTTCAGACCTCTCCCGCGATAAGACAGGAGTCTTTACCGGAAGTTTTGCCATCAATCCTGTGAACAACAACCGTATTCCCATCTGGGTGGCTGATTATGTACTCATGGGATACGGAACAGGAGCCATCATGGCCGTACCTGGTCATGATACCCGTGATTTTGAATTTGCCAAAGCATTTTCACTGCCCGTAGTATGCATCATGGATCCCTGTACTGAGGACGAAACCCTGAGGCAGGAAGTCCTCAACGGCAGGGCATGCTGGACCGAAGACGGTACCTACATCAACTCGTCCAACCAGGAAACCGGATTGGATATCAACAGGATGTCCAAGGAAAAGGGAATAGAAAAAACCATTTCGTGGCTCGGAGAGCGTCAACTGGGAAGAGAAGCCATCAATTATAAAATCCGCGACTGGCTCTTCAGCCGTCAGCGCTACTGGGGCGAGCCCTTCCCTGTTATCCACTGGGAAGACGGAGAGATTACCCTGCTGGAGGATGAGAACCTGCCTCTTCAGCTTCCAGAACTTGAAAAATATGAACCGGGCAGTGAGGGCGAATCTCCATTATCCAATTCCACCGCCTGGCTGAAGGTGACCGGTCCCGATGGCCGTAAGGGCCGCAGGGAGACCAATACCATGCCCCAGTGGGCAGGCTCTTGCTGGTATTACCTCAGGTACATTGATCCGCAAAATGACAGGGAACCTTTTTCATCAGAAAAAGAAAAATACTGGATGCCGGTTGACCTCTATATCGGGGGCGCTGAACACGCGGTACTCCATCTTTTGTACAGCCGGTTCTGGCACAAGGTACTATACGACCTGGGCATCGTCTCCACAGATGAACCCTATCACAAACTATACAACCAGGGAATGATCCTGGCTTTCGCGTATGAAACTGAAACCGGAGCCAAGGTACCCACTGACCTGGTGGATGAGAACAACGAGGGTTTCATTCACAGGGAGACAGGCGAACCGCTGAAACAGATAGTGGCAAAAATGTCAAAATCACTGAAAAATGTGGTGAATCCAGATGATGTGGTATCTGGCTTTGGTGCCGATTCCCTGCGCCTGTATGAGATGTTCCTGGGGCCCCTGGACGCCGTAAAGCCATGGGTGGAGAACGGAGTGAAAGGAGTCTATAATTTCCTGAACCGGGTCTACAAATTCTTTGCAGACCCCGCGCATTGCCACGATGGCTCTGAGGACCCGGAAGTCTTGAAGGTATTGCATGCAACTATTAAGAAGGTCGGTGAGGATATTGAAGCCCTCCATTTCAATACAGCCATTTCCCAGATGATGATCTTCACCAACCTGGCCATCAGGAAAGGTAGTGTAACAAATCAAACAGCTGCTGCATTCATCCGCTTGCTGGGTCCCTTTGCGCCTCACCTGGCTGAAGAAGTCTGGAGCATGCTGGGACACGAACCATCCATTGCCCTCTCTGACTGGCCTGAATATGATGAGCAGTACCTGCAGGAGGATACACACGAATACCCGGTGATGATCAATGGCAAGCTAAGGTTTAAGATCGACCTTCCGCTGGACATGCCTGAAGCCGAGATCAGGGAGAGGGTTCTTTCCCATGAGACTGCCCTTAAATGGACAGGCGGAAATGAACCCAAACGTTTCATCCATGTACCCAAGAAGATCATAAACCTGGTTGTATAATGAAGCTTTGGAGAGACCTTTTATTGATCGTACCCCTGGCCATCGGCGCAGTGGCTGCCGTAATCCTTTTGCCCACAGATGCCGGCTCTCCACCTGAAAAGGATGTGGAGATCAGCCCAGACAGCACCGAGCAAACAGAACCAATACCCACCAGAACACTTTACGGTATCCCGGTTGACTCATTCCGGGTTTACCAGGGGGTAATAAAACGGGGTGAGTCTCTGGCAGATCTGCTGATCCCACATGGGATCAATGCACAACAGATCTACAACATCTCCCTTTTCCCTGATTCAATTCTCAACGAAAGGAAAATACAGCCGGGGAACAGTTATTCGGTTTTTTTCACCAGTGATGATACGCCCACCTATTTCATATATGAGAAGGATCCTTTGAATTACGTAGCAATCCGGTTCTTCCCGGACTCCATCCGTGCAACAAACGGGGCAAAACCGGTAGAGTCAAGACTTCAGTTTGCCAAGGGAACCATTGAATCGTCACTTTGGGAGTCCATGCGCTCGGCAAATGCCAATCCCATGCTGGCTGTGGAATTGAGTGAGATCTTTGCGTGGTCCATCGACTTCTTCGGAATTCAACAGGGAGACCGTTACAAGGTAGTTTACGAAGAGTCTTTTGTGGATTCACAATCCATCGGGATCAGCCGCATCGCCGGGGCATGGATCTATCACAACAATACCGATTTCTGGGCCATCCCCTTCGAACAGGACGGACGCGTAAACTTTTTTGATGAGAAAGGGAACAGCCTTCGAAAAGCATTTCTTAAAGCCCCCCTGAGGTTCTCCAGGATCAGTTCAAGGTTCTCCAATTCAAGGTATCATCCCGTATTAAAAATCCGCCGTCCCCACCATGGGATTGATTACGCAGCCCCTGCCGGAACCCCGGTCCTTACCATCGGAGATGGTTTGGTAACCGGTGTGGGATACCAGAAAAACGGAGGGGGCAATTATGTAAAGATCAAACACAACAGTGTCTACTCCACCTCATATATGCACCTTAGTAAATTTGAGAAAGGGATCAAAGCGGGCAAGTATGTCAAACAGGGTGAAGTGATCGGATATGTGGGTGCTACGGGACTGGCCACAGGTCCGCATCTTGATTTTCGGTTTTATAAAAACGGAAGCGCGGTAAACCCGTTGAAAGTAGAGGCTCCCCCGGTCGAACCGGTCCATGAAGAGAATCTGTCTGCTTACAACATAAGGAAAAACCTCACCATAAGTCTGCTAAAGCTTATTTAGCAATTCTTCCACAACCATTGGAAAGTGTGAATACTCCAATGAATGTATTTTTGATGCCAGCGATTCCGGAGTGTCATTTTTTTCTACCGGACAGGTTGCCTGGAAGATCACAGCACCTTCATCATAGGCCTGGTTCACATGGTGGATGGTGATTCCGCTCTGGGAGTCCCCGCTCTCTATAACGGCCTGATGTACCTGATTCCCGTACATGCCCTTCCCCCCATATTTTGGCAACAGGGCCGGATGTATGTTGATCACCCTTCCCTCATATGCCTTCAGCAGCCGGGAGGGGACCAGCCAAAGAAAACCCGCCAGTACGATCAAATCTATCCCCCTTTCCTGCAGTAGCGCTACAATCCCGCCCGTTTGGTAGAACTGTTCGCGATCGAAAACCACCGTCTCAACCTCCAAGGTCCGGGCCCTTGCAATTACCCCTGCGCCGGGTTTGTTGGTCAGCACCAGCACCACTCTTCCGGAATTGCTCGTTCGAAAATAGTTGATAAGGTTTTCAGCATTGGTCCCCTCACCTGACGCAAGTATAGCTATGCGTTTCATCTGCAAAATTTTACAGTATCCGGAATTGAAATCTATTTTTGAAAATATTGACTATTTCTTGCAAAAATGACCCAAATAAAGGATACTTTTTTTGAAAATAGTCGAAATTTGCATTTCTTTGCAGCGTTAAAAATAAACATTATTATTCATTTAAATTTATAGTCATGTCTGACGTTGCCTCAAGAGTAAAAGCAATTATTGTAGACAAATTGGGTGTTGATGAGAACGAAGTAACTCCGGAAGCCAGCTTTACCAATGACCTGGGTGCCGACTCTCTTGACACGGTTGAACTAATCATGGAGTTTGAAAAAGAGTTCAACATGGGTATTCCTGATGATCAGGCCGAAAGCATTTCCACGGTAGGAGAAGCGATCAAATATATTGAAGAGAACGCTGAATAAGCGTGATGAGACGGGCAGTTGTTACAGGCCTGGGGGCATTCACACCCCTGGGAAATAATTTACAGGACTTCTGGAAAGCCCTTGTAAATGGTGAAAGCGGTAGCGACTGGATTACCCATTTCGATACTGAAAAGTTCAAGACCAAATTTGCCTGCGAGATTAAGAATTATAATCCGCTGGATTACTTTGACAGGAAAGAGGCACGGAAACTCGATCCCTACGCCCAGTATGCTATGATCGCCGCGCATGAAGCATTTCTTGATGCCGGGTTGGATCAGGCCGACCATGACAAAGACAGAGCGGGGGTGATCTGGTCTTCCGGAATTGGAGGCATCGTCACATTTACGAATGAAATACAGGGCTTCCTGGAGGCAGACAGAACCCCCAGGTTTAGCCCGTTTTTTATTCCCAAGATGATCTCTGATATCGCAGCCGGTAACATCTCCATAAAATATGGTTTCAGAGGCCCTAACTATGCCACCGTATCAGCGTGTGCCTCCTCCACCAACGCCATCATTGATGCATACAACCTGATCCGCCTCGACATGGCAGACCTATTCATTACAGGGGGATCAGAAGCTGCCATCTGTGAAGCCGGGGTGGGAGGTTTTAATTCCATGCAGGCTCTTTCCACCAACAATGAAAACTACAAACATGCGTCCCGGCCCTTTGATGCCAACCGGGATGGATTTGTAATGGGCGAAGGCGGTGCCGGCCTGATTATCGAGGAACTGGAACATGCTAAAAAACGTGGGGCAAAAATCTACGCAGAGCTCATCGGCGGAGGCATGTCAGCTGACGCCCATCACCTGACTGCACCCCATCCCGAAGGCGAAGGTGCCAGGCTGGTGATGAAGAACGCCCTGAGGGATGCAAAGATCGAACCCGAAGAAGTGGATTATATTAACGTTCATGGTACAGCCACATACCTGGGTGATCTTTCTGAAATTAAAGCCATTAAGAATGTATTTGGCGATCACGCATACAACCTGAATATCAGTTCAACCAAATCGATGACCGGTCACCTGCTGGGAGCAGCCGGTGCCATCGAGTCCATCGCTGTGATCATGTCCATCAAAGACGGCGTGGTCCCGCCAACCATCAACCTTGACACCATCGATCCTGAAATCGATCCCAAGATAAACCTTACTCCGAACAAGGCCCAGGAACGCAAAATAAACGTGGGAATGAGCAACACTTTTGGATTCGGTGGTCACAATACTTCCGCCATTTTTAGGAAATTTAACGGATAGAGGGTTGAAAGAACGAAGGTTCTATTTTCAACTTGTCCGGATGCTGGGATTCCTGCCCCGCAGACGTTCGCATTACAAACTTGCCTTTCTGCCTAAATCAGCCAACACTGGCCTGAATAACAGCCTGTTGGTTAACAATGAAAGGCTTGAGTACCTGGGTGATGCCATATTGGATGCCATTGTGGCTGATTATCTTTTTGAAAGATACCCGGAAGGTGACGAGGGCTTTATGACCAAATTGCGTGCACGAATCGTGAAACGCAAGAACCTGGATTACCTGGCCAAACAGCTGCACATTCCCGAACTGATCAGTTCAGGGATCCTTCCCGGTAACACATCAAAGCACCTGTATGGTAATACCCTTGAGGCACTGATCGGTGCAATATTCCTGGACAGGGGGTACAAGACAACCCAAAGGTTTTTTATAAAGAAAATTCTGAAGAAGCACATCGACCTGGTTCAGCTGGTGAAAAAGGACCCGGATTATAAAAGCCGGATCATCGAGTGGGCACAGAAAAATCGTATCGAAATTCTCTTTGAAACTATGGAAGAGCACCCTTCAGGGCAAAAATCGCCCTCGTTTGTTTCGACCATATCACTGAACGGGGAGAAAAAAGGTACGGGAAGGGGCAGTGTTAAAAAAGATGCCGAACAGCACGCTGCCAAAGAAACACTTTCATCCATACAAACCTTGTAGTGATGGCGGTAAAGAAGCACAAGCTGGAGATGGCCATTGATGAAGATTATTGTCTGTTGGGAATGGTTTCCGATGAGCCCGATTATAAATTGTGCTGGCTGATCAATCAATCCCTTGGAACTGATCTGCTCAAACTGGACGATCTCGAACTGTTCCACAAAAGGTTGGGGAAAGATCTGGCCTTTTCAATTTTCGCTTTCCAGGACGAGGAGTCCTTGCTGACCTACCGGATTATCAAAAACAGGGCAGAAGAGGGATATTTCCTGGATGAATTAAAAAACCTGGATTACCTGGTCCACATCCAGGGAGAAATCAATGCGAAAAAGATGAACTCCTTTATTCGGGGTGCCACAGCCATTCCTGAAGTCCGCCTGTGCGTTCCGGTGGATCTTAAGAAGATCAGGAACCAGGAGCGTCTCCTCTTATGGTAAAAGGGGAAAGGGGAAAGAGGAATGTTGAAAGGGGCAAGCGGAGGATCTGAGCCGACAGGCGAAGAACGGGGAAAGGTTAGAATAACCAGCGGTAGAGGGGGTAGAGTACCGAATAGACAGGTAGTTCCTGGTAATTCTGATATCCCTCCCTGTATAGCGTGTTAAGGACCTTTCCCTGCCTGATGACAGGACGGAAGAACCAGCTGTAAAAAGGGAGGAAACCCGTGACCAGATCAAACACCATATCCAGAAGAAAGAGAAGTCCTGCCACCATCAGATATACATAGCCCGAGATCTGAATATTGAATCCCGGCCCAAGCTCGCTGATCATGGCCAGGGAGAAGATCCATATTCCGGTTTTCAGAATCAGGCCCGGGGTAAACAGGTAACTGACTTTGGACCGTACCCGGGCTATGGCCAGGAGACCCGAAGAAAGTATTCCCCCTGCCAAAATACCCGTCAGGAATCTCCAGAGCAGGCTCTCCAGCGGAAAGAAAACCAGGCAGCCCAGAATGGAACCGATCTTTACCAATGAAGAGATTCTGTGATAAAAATGCGACCGCACACTCCGGGGAATCACTACCCTTTTCACCTGGTTCTTATATTTCGCGTCATGATCCAGTGCCCCATAGGACCTTATCTTCACGTCCAAAGTCTTGACCAACTCGATGCGATAGGATTTACCTCCCGCCATGGATTTGGAGCTGTAACAGCACCTGTCACTGCTCTTCTGTTCCTGCTCCATCTGCAGAAACTCTTTCACATCCTTCCAGGTTGTTTTGAATTTCCCCAGCCTGAACCAGCTTTTTCTTTTCTGGTAGATGTAGATCCACAACACCACACCGACAACCAGGAAGAAGAAGGTTCCGGCCAGGCTTGCAACATCCTTGAAGATGGCCAGCAGGATCGGGCCTGCAATGGCTGCCAGAGCAAAGAGCAGTCCCAATGCATGCATGGTGTATCTGATCAGAAGGATTGGATCGTGCCACTGGGGGCGGTCGAAGTACGCATCCTCCCTCTTTTTCTTTTGCTGCCTGGCCCTGGCCTGCTGCTGCATCCTTTCCCGCTCGGATCGATACACTTCCCTGGCCAGAGTATCCTCATAGGAAAGGGCTCTGTCATCCCCATGGCTGCCATGCTCCAGGAGAAATTCATATGCTTCTTTAATCTCCCTGAATTTCTCCTGTGAACCTGCGGACTTATTCCTGTCGGGATGAAACCTGAGAGCCATCTTCCGGTAGGCAGTTTTAATCTGCCTCTCAGTTGCCCCCGGAGATAATCCAAGGGTTTTGTGAGGGTCTTTGGCAAGCACCAGGGTGGTTTTTCCGCAAGTTATCCATTCCCGGGTTTTCTCCAAAGCCGCACCATAAAAAAGCTGTCCGCCGGGAGACGGACAGCTAAACCAACCCTAAAACTAAACCAAATTGCCTGCTACTGCTTTTTTGATTACTTGGAACAAATCTATTCCAGAATATAGTTAGATAGATTTAAAGGATGTTAAAGATTGTTAAATCGCTCTGTGTGAACCAACGAGGAGAACTATCTTTGAGCCATGAGCCGAAGCATACTTTGGATACTGACTGTCTTCCTGAGCCTGGCAATGATTGCCCTGATTGGCGTTCAAGCCTACTGGTTCAGAAGCTCCATTGATGCCAAGGAGGAACAGTTGGGCCTGGTTGTCAACCAGGTTCTTGGGGAGATCTCCAGCGAACTGGTGCAGGACAAAACAGTGATGACCATCCTGGAAGAACTCAATCCACCGGCAGTCAGTCACCAGAGCCAGGCAGTCTGGAATTTCCACATTGACGGAAGAAGCACCGTGGTTGAACCCAATCCTTCCGGGGGGAGTGTGAAAGAAGAGAGTCATGAAGAAAATGCCACAGACAGGAAAGCTGCGTTGATCAACAAGAAAGATATCCAAGAGGATATGGACATGCACGAGGAGATCAGAATCACAGGTGAGTTTAGATATGGTGAGATTGACGAAGCCCAGTTGGAAGAGGTGCCCCAGGGTAACGAAGTCATTGTCTCTGCCGTACCCCCTCCATCTCTGAAGAACCAGAAAATCCAGGTCATCGATGATTCGGTGCTGGTGATTCTCGGAGAAGATGAGATGCTGCAGGACACCATATTGATCACAGCCATGAACCCGGACCAGGTCCGGTCTGAGCTCATTAAAAGCTGGAAAGAGCAGGAACTTTTTGTGGACAGAATCGTCAGGCAAATGCTGGTGGATGGCGAGCCCCTGGAGGACCGCATTACTGGATCACAGGTAAAAAAGTTGCTGACAGAAAAACTGAAGGAGAAAGACGTAAAAATGCCCTTCGAATATGCGGTTTACGAGGAGGGGAAGAAGCCCATATACCAGTCTGAATCTTTCAACGAATTTGAGGATTGCAAATACTACCGCGCTCCGTTGATCAAAGGGAGTGTCTTTCAGAAAAGCACCCTGATCAGTGTCTACTTCCCGGAGGAGCGGAAACACTTTATAAAATCCATGGGAATCCTGGGAGGCACATCAGCACTGATCACCCTTTTTGTTCTTTCCCTTTTCTCTCTTGCACTTTTCATCATCTTCAAGCAAAAGCGACTTTCTGAAATGAAAAACGATTTTGTGAACAACATGACCCATGAACTGAAAACCCCCATCTCAACCATCAGCCTGGCATCCCAGATGCTGAATGACAAAAGCATCCCGGAAGAGCAGAAGAACCTCACACAAATCTCAAGGATTATCCAGACCGAGAGCAAACAGCTTGGATTCCAGGTTGAGCGGGTGTTGCAGATGGCCATATTTGATCACGGCGAACTGAAGCTGAAACTGGAAAAGATTAACCTGCATGAGATCATCGAAACGGTTGCCCAGAACTTCCTGTTGCAAATAGACCGGCGGGGAGGAAAACTTGAATTCTTACCCGAGGCCGAAAATGATGTTATTCAAGGAGATGCCATGCACATTACCAATGTGGTCTCCAACCTGATTGAAAACGCCATCAAGTACACCAAGCAGACACCGGTTATTGGAATCGCGACTCATAATGAACAAGGTAAAATTGTAATCTCCGTATCCGATAACGGAATCGGTATCAGCAAAGAGGATCAGAAAAGGATATTTGACAAGTTTTACCGGGTTCCTACAGGAAATGTGCACAATGTAAAGGGATTCGGACTCGGACTCAGCTATGTGAAACTGATTGTTGATCAGCACCATGGTATTATTAAAATAAAAAGTGATGCCGGAAAAGGTTCCCGGTTCTATATTCACTTACCTTTACTTGAATCATCATACAATCCCAACTGGAAATGAACGAGATAAAACACAGGATTCTTCTTGCAGAAGATGATGAAAACCTGGGCTCCCTGCTCCAGGAGTACCTGCAGGCCAAGAATTACGAGGCTGACTGGGTCAACAACGGAGAGAAGGCATTTCGCCATTTCGAGCAGTACCACTATGACCTTTGCCTTCTGGATGTAATGATGCCGGTTAAGGATGGCTTCACTCTTGCTTCGGAGATCCGTATCCTGAACCGGGATATTCCCATCATTTTTCTTACTGCCAAATCCATGAAAGAGGATGTTATCGAAGGATTCTCCCTGGGAGCGGATGATTACCTCACCAAACCCTTCAGCATGGAAGAGCTGCTTTTTCGGATTGAAGCAATCCTGAGAAGGACCAAGGGGATTCGGGGCAGTGACACCCACCTGTGGGAGATTGGTTCCTTTACCTTTGATGCCAAAAAACAGGTACTGTCCGGAACGGGGACCGAACAAAAACTAACCACCAAAGAATCGGAATTACTAAAACTCCTGTGCAACAACATCAATCAGGTGCTGGAAAGAAATTTTGCCCTGAAGGCCATCTGGATTGATGATAACTATTTCAATGCCAGGAGCATGGACGTATATATCACCAAATTAAGAAAATACCTGAAGTCAGACCCCAATGTGCAGATCATCAATGTCCACGGGAAAGGGTATAAACTGGTGGTGGATATTCCTTAGAAGTGCTTAATCCAGCTTCAGTACCGCCAGGAAAGCAGACTGGGGTACCTCGATGTTGCCAACCTGCCGCATCCGCTTCTTCCCCTTTTTCTGTTTTTCAAGCAGTTTTCTCTTCCTGGTAATATCACCCCCGTAACACTTGGCTGTCACATCCTTCCGTACAGCCTTTACAGTCTCCCGTGCAATGACTTTGGCACCAATGGCAGCCTGTATGGCCACTTCGTACTGCTGGCGCGGGATCAGCTCTTTCAGCTTCACACACATCCTTCTTCCGAAATCATAAGCGTTATCACGGTGGATTAATGTGGAAAGGGCATCCACCATCTCCCCGTTCAACAGAATATCAAGCTTTACAAGATCTGCCTTCTGATATCCGTGGGGATGATAGTCGAAAGAGGCATACCCTTTGGAGATGCTCTTCAGTTTGTCGTAAAAATCGAAAACAATCTCTGCAAGGGGCATCTCAAAAGTGAGCTCCGCACGGTTGCTTGTCAGATAGACCTGATTTTTCAGCACCCCTCTCTTGTCCAGGCACAGCTTCATGATGGAACCCACGTACTCGGCCTTGGAAATCACCTGGGCATAGATATAGGGCTCCTGGATATGATCAATGGCGGTAGCTACCGGAAGACCGGAGGGGTTATGCACCTCAACCATCTCGTTTTTGGTGGTAATTACTTTAAAAGAGACATTGGGAACAGTAGTAATCACATCCATGTTAAACTCCCGTTCGAGCCTTTCCTGGATGATCTCCATATGCAACAGCCCCAGGAAACCGCAACGGAATCCGAATCCAAGTGCTGCAGATGATTCCGGAATGAAGGTCAGGGAGGCATCATTCAACTGAAGCCTTTCGATGGAGTTCCGAAGGTCCTCATAATCATCCGCATCCACAGGATAGATCCCGGCAAATACCATGGGCTTCACATTCTCAAATCCCGCTATCATCTTCTGGCATGGCCGGTCCACATGGGTTATGGTATCCCCCACCTTTACCTCTCTGGATGTTTTGATTCCGGAGATGATATATCCTACGTCACCTGCCGAGAGGGTTTCCCTTGGTTCGGTGCCAAACTTCAGGACCCCGATCTCATCCGCAACATACTCCTTTTCCGTGGCCACAAACTTTACCTTCTCTCCCTTTTTAATGGTGCCGTGCAGAATTCTGAAATAAGCAAAGATTCCCCGGTAAGAGTTATATATCGAATCGAAAATCAGGGCCTGCAGCGGTGCGTCCGGGTCTCCTTTCGGAGGAGGAATCCTTTCTATGATGGCCTCCAGGATCTCATCCACACCCAGACCGGTTTTCCCGCTGGCCTCGATGATCGCCTCACGGTCACATCCGATCATGTCCACGATCTGGTCCTTCACATCCTCGGGCATGGCACTTTCCATGTCCATCTTGTTCAGCACGGGGATGATCTCCAGGCTGTGATCGATGGCCTGATAGAGAACGGAGATGGTCTGGGCCTGGATTCCCTGGGTTGCATCCACAATCAGCAGTGCCCCTTCACAGGCAGCAATGGAGCGGCTCACTTCGTAAGAGAAGTCCACATGTCCCGGGGTATCAATCAGGTTCAGCTGATATTTCTTCCCCTTGTGCACATGTTCCATTTGGATGGCATGGCTCTTGATGGTAATTCCCCTCTCCCTCTCCAGATCCATATTGTCCAGTACCTGGTCCTTGAAATCCCTTTCATTCAGCGTGCCGGTTTTCATCAGCAATCGGTCAGCCAGGGTACTCTTTCCATGGTCTATATGGGCAATGATGCAGAAATTACGTAATTGATCCATAGAGGATTTGCCTTCGTTTTAATCGAGCACAAAGATAGCAAACTCCGGGATATTTGTATGGGCATATATTATTGCTTCAGGGTATTTAACCGGCGCTGAATTTCTTTGCTATGCAAATAAATATAGGCGCCTACGATAAATACCCTTTCGCAATACAGAATACCCAATCAATATCCAAGTGTGAGAAGGAAAGGCTTCTAAAATGAAAGGGGCCGCTCCGCGCAAAGCGAAACGGCCCCTTGGGTGTATATGGATAAATTTTGGACTACATCATACCCATTCCGCCACCGCCTCCGGGAGGCATTGGGGGCTCGGGCTCATGAATATCCACAATGGCACATTCCGTAGTAAGGAACATACCGGCAATTGATGCGGCATTCTCCAGGGCAATACGTGCCACCTTGGTGGGATCGATCACTCCGGCTTCCAGCAGGTTTTCATACTTTTCAGTGTGGGCATTGTACCCATAATCACCCTTACCTGCCTTAATGGCGTTCACCACTACGGATCCTTCAAGTCCTGCATTCTCGACAATCTGGCGAAGAGGTTCTTCCAGAGCCCTTCGTACGATCGCAATGCCTGTATTTTCATCGTCATTGGAACCCTTGAATTTCTCAAGTTTTTCAAGTGCACGGATATAGGCTACGCCACCTCCCGGAATAATACCTTCTTCAACAGCAGCGCGCGTTGCACTGAGTGCATCATCGAACAGGTCTTTTCTGGATTTCATTTCAACCTCTGAGGCGGCTCCCACATAGATCACTGCAACACCACCAGCTAATTTGGCCAGGCGCTCCTGCAATTTTTCACGGTCATAATCCGAAGTGGTATTTTCAATCTGTTTTTTAATCTGTCCTACCCTGGCTTCGATCATGGCTTTTTCGCCTGCACCGTTCACAATGGTGGTATTCTCCTTGTCGATTGAGATTTTCTCGGCATTGCCCAGCATGTCCAGTTCAGTAGCATCAAGTTTCAGCCCCTTCTCTTCAGAAATGACAGTTCCGCCCGTAAGGATGGCAATGTCTTCGAGCATCTCTTTCCTTCTGTCACCAAAACCGGGAGCTTTTACTGCTGCAATCTTCAGGGACCCGCGCAGTTTGTTTACCACCAGTGTGGCGAGTGCTTCTGCATCTACATCTTCTGCAATGATCATCAGCGGACGCCCGGTCTGGGCAGTAGCTTCAAGAACAGGAAGCAGGTCCTTCATGGTGGAGATCTTTTTATCATGGATCAGTACGTACGGATTCTCCAGTACTGCTTCCATTTTCTCAGTATCGGTTACGAAATAGGGAGAGATATATCCACGGTCGAATTGCATACCTTCAACCACATCCACGTAAGTTTCGGATGATTTGGACTCCTCAAGGGTGATCACACCCTCTTTCTTGACTTTGGCCATGGCTTCAGCAATGAGTGCCCCGATGGAGGCTTCATTGTTGGCCGAAATGGCAGCTACCTGCTCGATTTTCCGGTTGTCATCTCCCACCTCTTTTGACTGACTCTTCAGGCTCTTTACAACCTCGATGACAGCTTTGTCAATTCCCCTTTTCAGGTCCATTGGATTGGCTCCGGCTGTTACGTTTTTCAGACCGACATGAATGATGGACTGTGCCAGGATAGTGGCGGTGGTAGTTCCGTCTCCTGCATCATCATTGGTTTTGGAAGCAACTTCCTTGACCATCTGTGCGCCAACATTTTCAATGGGATCGGGCAGGTCCACCTCCTTGGCAACGGTGACACCATCTTTGGTTACCTGGGGTGCTCCAAATTTCTTTTCAATAATTACATTCCGACCTCTTGGTCCAAGTGTTACTTTGACAGCATTAGCCAACTGATCGATACCGCTTTTCAGCTGATCGCGGGCTGCCATGTCAAATTTGATTTCTTTTGCCATTTTATATACTTTTTTTTGGGTTACTTACTTTGTAATGAATAGAACATCATTTTGAGAAATAAGAAGATAATCTTCATCACCGATGGTTATTTCCTGACCTGCAAATTTTCCGTAAAGAACTTTGTCGCCCACTTTGACTTCCATGGGCTCGTCCTTTTTTTCTGATCCAACCATTACCACTTTTCCATGCTGAGGTTTCTCTTTCGCTGTATCAGGAATGATGATACCACTGGCGGTTTTCTCTTCGGCCTCTGAGGGCTTCACGAGCACTTTGCCTGCAAGGATCTTACCTTTAAGTTCTGCCATTTTTTTGATTATTTATAAGTTCGACATGATCAAAATTGCTATCTCTTTATCATAATTTGTGCCAAAGGGCAAAAACAAAAAAAAAGTGTCAGTAATATGACATACTGACACTTTTCAATAAATTTCAGTCCTGTTTTTACTTCTCGCCCCCGTCAGAGGGATCAGTTCCGAATGATTCGGGAAGATCGATGGTTTGTGAAGGCTGATCCATGATGCTCTCGTCAAACTGTCCCTGAAGACGTGAATTGGTATCACCTCCTGCTTTGGGTACAACGATGCCTGCAAGAAGGCTGAACAGGATCAACGCTGCTCCCAGGGTCCAGGTAGCTTTCTCCAGAAAGTCTGCTGTTTTTCGAACACCCATATACTGGTTGGATGATGAGAAATTGGAAGCAAGGCCCCCTCCTTTTGAGTTTTGAACCAGTACAATCAATATGGTAAAGACGCAGGTCACAACGATCAATACCGTAAATACTATAAACATTTTATTCGCTCTTTATGAATGATTTATATTCCTTATTTTCTCAATTTGTGCAGCAAAGTAAGCACTTTTTTCCGGATATTTCAAACTTAATTTCTCGTAAGCATAGATGGCTTTCGCATACAGCCTCTGCTTTACATAGATCTTTGCAAGCGTGTCGGTTATGAAGCCGTCATGCTCCCGGATGGAGGCCAGGGACGCATCCTCCCTGCTTCCTGTCTTTTTATCAGCCCTTATGGGCCCCGGGGCTTCGTTAAGGAAGTTCAGGATAAGGCTGTTGGAGGTAGGCTCTTCAGGCTTGACAACATCAAGAACAGGCGTCTCCTTGGCTTCATTCACCGTGTCCTCCAGTTCAACGTCATCCTTTGCCATTGCTTCCATCAGGGTTTCCGGAGACAATGCTTCATCCGGTTCCTGATCCAGTACAAATGCCTCCTCATCATCCAACTCCAGCAATTCTGAGTCAGCCTGTGGTCCGGCATAAGGTGCATGCTGCACTATAATCACATCTGCCTCCTGGTGAGGCTCATCCGAAAAATGAATTCCTTCGGGTTCCTCCTCGGGAAGCTCCTCTTCCGGGACCTCTATTTTTGTCACTTCGGATACAAACTCGAACAATTTACGCCGGTCGCCGGCATAAATTGCAGCCACCCGCAGCTCTGCCTCCTTATCCTTTTCAAGGGCTTCATGCATCCGGACTTTCAACATATGGGCCAGGCTGAACATGGGTAAATTCCTGCACAGATCATTCACCTGTTCTAACTCGGCAGGCGAGTAGTGATGGGAGGTGATCAGGCGGTTAAAATCAGAAGCGTCCATATTTCATCATTTATTACCAGGATACAAATGCCTTGTTAAATATATCCTCTATAAGGTTCTCAACAATCAGATCAATCAGTTCATTTTCCACATCCGACAGGTTCTGGGAGGCATCATAATCCTCATATCTGGAGAAACTGGTATCATAATCAAGCTCCGGTTCAACCAGGTTTGTGTATTTAACCCTTACCGCGATGGTCAGCCGGTTTCTGGCAGCCGTTTCCTGACCGGTGATGGCTGTGGGCCTGGTCTCATACCTGGTAATCTCGCCCGAGAATTGCACATCTCCTCCATCCGTGGAGAGTTTCAGGCTGGTGTTGTTCTGAATTTTATCCATCAGTGCATCAGTGAACAACTGGCTCAGCTGGGCCTGCACAATGGCTGCCCGGTTTGGAAAATAATCGACCGAATAGGTGGTAACTTCCTGTGAGATGTTCACTCCGCTGAAAGAGTAAGTCACCTTGCAGGAAGTTGTTGTGAACAACAGACCAATCGCCGTGAGAATGGCCGCTGCTCTCCATGTATATGACCGGATTCCCTTCATGCTACTCTATATTATATTCTTTGATTTTCCTGTAAAGGGTTCTTTCAGAAATACCCAGGTCCTGTGCAGCATATTTGCGTTTGCCATTGTGCTTATCCAAGGCCTTGCGTATCAGCTCTTTTTCTTTCTCTTCCAGTGAGAGTGATTCTTCCACGATCTCTTCAGTGTCCATGATCCGGTCCTCATCCCTTGTCTGCCTGGAAGCTGTCTTCGGCTTGATCAGGTGTTCGGTCTCCGGGATATCCTCCTCGGTCGAATAGAGTCTTTTTAAAATCCCCTCATGGTCCCTCTCAATATCACTGCTCATTGTTCCCTTGTCCATAATTTGGGCCACAAGTTTTTTCAGGTCAGTCATGTCGTTTTTCATATCAAACAGAACCTTGTAAAGGATCTCTCTTTCCGAATTAAAAGCGTCCTCACTTATACCTGTCTTGCTGATCAAAGCAGGAAGGCGGCTCTTCTGGTAATCGGGCAAATAATGCATCAGGGCAATCGCAGATATTTCCCTCTCCTGTTCAATGATCGAAAGCTGTTCGGTTACGTTCTTCAGCTGTCTTATATTTCCGGGCCACTCATAATTGAGCAGGACATGTTTTGCCTCTTCGTCCAGCCTGATGGGCGGCATCCGGTAGCGCTCCGAGAAATCAGAAGCAAACTTCCTGAACAACAAAAGGATATCATTTCCCCGTTCCTTCAATGAAGGCATCTGGATGGGCACCGTATTCAACCTATAGAACAGATCTTCCCTGAATTTGCCCTTCCTGACGGCCTGTGAAATATCAATATTGGTAGCAGCCACAATCCTCACATCGGTCTTCTGTACTTTGGATGACCCCACCCTGATATATTCACCGGTTTCGAGAACCCTAAGCAATCTCACCTGGGTGGACAGGGGCAGTTCTGCGACCTCATCCAGAAAGACGGTTCCGCCATCGACCACTTCAAAATAGCCCTTTCGCGTATCGGCTGCCCCGGTAAATGCTCCTTTTTCGTGCCCGAAAAGTTCAGAATCGATGGTGCCATCTGGTATGGCGCCACAATTCACAGCTATATAGGGCCCATGTTTTCTGGTCCCCAGGGCGTGTATTATTTGGGGAAAAGACTCTTTTCCTGTGCCGCTTTCGCCTGATATCAGCACGCTCAGATCGGTAGCAGCCACCTGTCTGGCTATATCGATGGCCCTGTCAAGTCCGCTGTAGGTCCCTATAATCCCGAACCTTTGCTTTATCTGTTGAATATCCATTTTTTTCTATGACAAAATAACCTGAAAACATGACAAAATTACAATTTTAACGGGATTCAAAAAGTTTTATTCCAATCCTTTCCTTATTTTTGATTTGATATGGTGAATCAATTCCTCGGGATTATCCCTGCCAGATACGGTTCTACCCGGTTTCCCGGAAAGCCCCTCGCTTTTCTTGGGAACAAACCCATGATCCAATGGGTCTGGGAAAGGGCTTCTGAAGCGTTTACACATCTGGTGGTAGCCACAGACGATACCAGGATCAGGGATACGGTTGTTGGATTTGGAGGAAAGGTGATGCTGACCTCACCGGATCACTCCACCGGAACCGAACGTTGTGCTGAAGCCCTGGACCTTTTCCGGCAGGAAAGCAGTGTGAAGTTCACCCATGTAGTCAACATCCAGGGTGATGAGCCACTATTGAAGCCGGGAGACCTCAAGGCTCTGCAAGAGAAGTTCATTGACCCTGAGACGCAGATAGTCACGCTGATACAGCCTCTGAGAAGCAATGAAGAACTGGAAAACCCCAATGTGGTGAAGGTGGTTATAGATCTCTCCTCCAGGGCACTGTACTTTTCCCGCTCGCCCATCCCCTTTTCGAGGGACACTGCTCCCGAATTTAATCATGATCCGGCGCGCTATTTCAGACATATAGGCCTCTATGCATTCCGTGCAGATACCCTCCGGGAACTGGTCAGACTACCACCCTCACCAATAGAACTGACAGAATCACTGGAACAGTTGCGATGGCTGGAAAATGGGTATGTAATCCATACACGTGTCACAACGGAACCTTCCATGGGTGTGGATACCCCGGAAGATCTGGAAGCGATCAGAAAGCTGCTTTGACTATTCGTGATGCAGTACATCCGCTGGATTGGACCTTGCAGCCCTGTACGATAGAATTGATACGGTAGCCATGGAGATCAAAATGGCACTTGCGGCTGCAATAAGATAGATCCAGGGTTTGAATCCGATATTATACGGGAAATCATGTAACCAGTTCTGCATGAATAAATAGGCCACAATCCACGCCAGAAGCACCGAAATGGCAACCAGGGTTAAGATTTCGCGGGATACATAAAGAACCACCTCCCTGATGCTGGCCCCCATGGCTTTCCGTATTCCTATTTCCCTCGTTTTCCTGTGGGTATTGTGGAGGGTTAATCCAAACAGGCCCATGCCTGCAATAAAGGTGGCAAGGATGGCAAACAACATGGAAAGCCGACCGGTCCGGCGTTCCTCCTTATAGTATTTGTCCAGTTCCTCATCCAGGAAAAAATACTGGAATGGCGCTTCATTGGACATTTTCATCCAGGTCTTCTTAATCTTATTGATGGTGCTTGGGATTCCTTTCCCGGCCACTCCAAGCCTGATGGTGATATAGCCGGCCCTATCATAATATTCCGATTTGAAACGAAGCATATAGGGGCCTATGGGCTCGTGCAATGAACTGTGATGAAAATCCTCCACGATTCCAATGATCCTCAGCCGGTTGGTATCCCCTTCAAATGTGGGTTCCAGAATGACGGTATTGAAGGGATCTTCAATCCCGTACTCGGCTACTGCTGCCTTATTTATCAAAATGGCTGAAGAATCCCCCGGAAACCTGTCATCAAAGAACCTGCTCCCTGGCCCAACCAGATTAAAATGATAGGTATCCATAAACTCATGGTCCACGTAATTGGTGGCAAAAAGAAAATTATTGGATGCCTTGCGCCCTTCAATCTGGTAGGTCTCTGTGCTGTTATTAAATCCAAGGTAAGTGGTTGAATTGCTTGCACGGGCCACCCCTGGAATTTTCTCTATCTCCCTGCAGAATGTCCGGACACTTTTATTCAGGGGGTATATTCGCTTCATGACCACCAGCTGCTCATGTTCATATCCCAGATCCTTGTGTAGCATATACCTGAACTGGATAGAAACAATCAGTGTACCAACTATAATGGCCACTGAAATGGTAAACTGGGCAATCACCATAATATTTCTAAAGAGCCCGGCCCGGTGCCCTCCGGCAAACTCCCCTTTAAATCCTTCCACAGGTTTAAACCTCGACATAAAAATGGCCGGGTACAGTCCACTTAGTAATCCCACCAAGACGGAAAGAAGTATCAAAACCGGCAGCAGGTACAAATTTCTTTGTACATCCATTTGCAGATTCAGATCCATGGTCCGGTTAAACCAGGGGAGGGATAGTTCCACGATGATCAATGCAAAAACCAGCCCTAAAAGGCTCAGGATCACCGACTCCGTTAAAAACTGCCAGATGAGCAGACGCTGGTCCGAACCGGCTACCTTTCGCAATCCTATCTCCCTGGTCCTCATGGCAGATCTGGCAGTGGAGAGGTTCATAAAATTGATGGAGGCAATGATCAGTATGAAGAATGCAATGAGCGCAAAAATGTAAATGTAGAGCCCGTCATTGACGGGCCTGAAACAAATCTCCAAACCCACCTCTATATCGGGCTGAAGGTGAATATCCTTCAGGGGCTGGAGAAAAACACCGTACCGGTTTCCTCCGGCCTCCCACTCTTCAGGCCCCACTCCCAGGATGGACTCGAGCTCTCCCCTGATATGTTCCAGCATCACACCTGTCATTTTTTGTTCCACAGCTTCCCGTTCGGCACCGGGGCTCAGCAGCACATAGCTGAAAATTGAATTCTGGAACCAGGTTTCACCACGGGAGTATTCCAGGGTCGTCATTGAAGCGATGAAATCAGCAAAGAAATGGGAGTTTTCAGGCAGTGGTTCGATTACTCCCGTAACCACGTAATAGTTGCTGTCCCGGTTTACTGTGAGGGGAAGTCCCAGGGGATCCCGGTCTCCGAAGTACTCCCGTGCCTTATCCTCGGTGATAACGATGGACTTGGGTCGTGTGAGAGCCGTTGACGGATCGCCCCTTAGGAAGTGAATGGTGAAAATGTCAAACAGTGAGGAATCCGCAAACAGGAAATGATCTTCTATCCGTTTCTGCCCGTCGTACCAGATCAGTTGCTGATTGAATACATCAAACCGGACGAACTTCTCAATTTCGGGGATCTCTTCGGTAAAAGTAGGGGCCATGGTCATGGAGGTCCAGGCTCCCCGAAAGGACTGAGCACCAATTCTCCCGTCAATATAAAGCCTGTAGATCCGATCAGCGTGCGTATTGAACCGGTCGAAACCCGTCTCCTTGAGAATAAAAAGTAGGATCAAAATAGAACTGGCAAGCCCGATGGCCAACCCTGATACATTGATCAGGGTAAATACCTTGTTCTTGCCAATGTTCCTAAGGGCAACCGTAAAAAAATTCCTCCACATTACAGAACCTTTCCCTTCACTTAAAACAGTTTTTGTGCCACAAAGTTTAAAGTATTGTCTTTGAAACAGATAATCCGGGATTTATGAATTTGAAAAATGGAATGGTGTTCGGTTCCGTACCCGCCGTGTACGGATAAGGACAAATCTACTGTATATTCAGAACGGCCCTGAAAGTATATAATGAATACCCGGAGGAGAGACCTTCAAACTTGTATTCTAACTTATTTCCCGTGGTTTTTGCCATTTCGATAAAACCAAGACCGGCTCCTCCCTTGGATGAGAATTCACCATTGGTAATGGTTGATTTATAAAGCTCCTGGAGCTCCTCTTTGTCCCGGTGGTTCACAAGATCGATCCTTGTCCGCAGGGATTCCACATCCTTGTTTTTCACTGGATTCCTGGTAATAAGCTCAATCTTGCTGGTATTCCGGTTGATATTGAAAGAGGGACAGAAACCACTTGACTTCTCCCCGTTGCATTTGAACTGATCACTGTATTTGGAAATGTTCTCCAGAGCTTCAATCATCACGGAGATCATTTTCTTGTATGTTTTAAAAGAGAGGTCATGTTCCTGGGCTGCCATTTTAAACTCGGACAATAGCCAGTCAATTGTACTAAAAGAAAGCGGACCCTTGTAGGACAGGATTGACTCGCTCAGCATGGCAGCTCGTTTTAGATACCGAAATTTAAGAAAAACTCATTAACGATTCGTCGATGTTATCCACATACCCCTTATCCTCCATAAGTTCAACCGAATAACTTGCTTCAACAGCCAGTTGGTCACACCGTTCATTCTCCGGAATACTGGCGTGACCTTTTACCCAGACAAACGATATTGAGAACTTTCTGTACAATGTCAGGAACTGCTGCCAAAGGTCTGCATTCTTCTTCTTCTTAAAGCGCTTTGCTTCCCAGTTGAACAACCAACCCTTGTTAACAGCATCCGACACATACTTTGAATCGGTATATACGGTAACCTTCAGGTCATCCCTCTTGAGGGTTTCCATTCCACGGATCACGGCCAGTAATTCCATCCGGTTGTTGGTGGTGAGCGCATAACCCTCTGACAATTCTTTCCGGTGTTTCCCGTACATCATCACCACTCCCAGCCCTCCCGGACCCGGATTTCCCCTAGCAGCTCCGTCGGTATATATGACTATTTCATCGGCTGGCATGGTTGCATCACTGGATCAGATTCAACTCTTCAATGAGATGTCCGGCTCCTGCAAATTTGTCAATTATGAAGAGTACATACCTGATATCCACATTGATACACTTCTGAAGTTCGGTCTCATAGGCGATATCTCCACTCATGGCCTCCCAATTCCCGTCAAAGGCAAGTCCCAGCAGCTCCCCCCTGGCATTGATTACCGGACTTCCGGAGTTGCCGCCGGTAATATCATTGTTGGACAGAAAGCACACATTCAATACTCCATTTTTCCCGTAGGGGAAATAATCCTTCTGTTCATACAACTCCTTCAGCCTGTCAGGCACAACAAATTCGAATTTGTCCGGATTCTCCTTTTCCATCACACCCTTCAGTGTTGTGTAGTGACTGTATTTTACAGCATCCCTTGGGATATAACCTCCCACTTCACCATAGTTTAACCGCATGGTGGAATTGGCATCCGAATAGTAATCCTTACCGGCATTCATCTCCATAAGCCCCTTCAGGTAGAGCCTGCTGCCCTGTTCATACTGTTCACTGAAATCATCCAGCATCCCCATGATTTCCAGATGCTTTCTGGAGGCCATATTGGCCAGGTAGGCAGGATCTTTTCTTAACTTTTTAAGCGACGGCTTTTCCAGAAAATTGAAAAACCTCTCCCGGTCCGTCACGAAGGACTTTCTAAAATAATAATCTGTATACTTACCCGCATCTCCCTTGTATTTCTCTTTCACCTGAAGGATATTTTCGGGTAGATATTGTTCATCCAGATCTTCGATCAACAGGTCAATCATGGCAGTCATGATCCGCTTGTCTGTGGGAGGATTGTAGTCCTTATAGAAATCATCAGCCACACTTTTCAGCACTTCAATTACCGTGGTCACATCTTTGGGATACTGATCTGCAAAGACCAGCACCCGTTCCAGGATCTCCAGATGACGCGCAAAATAGACCGATTCCATGCCTCCGCCATAACGAATTGCTTCAGACAAATATTGTTCCGCATTTTTTAGTTCCCGTCTTGCTTCCACAGCCTTATGGATATTATTCAGGGCTTCCCCGTAGAGTTCCATGCGTGATTCATTTTCATTCACCCACCTGGTAAAAGCTTCTTCCTGCTGCCGTTTCTTTTCCACTACATTCAATTTTTCCAGACCCCTGCTCTGCCCAATGGAATACTTCCAGTAGTTGGCGGAATTGGAGTATTTGGCAGCATATTGCAACCTGACCTTCCTGTCTGCCATCATATCTTCCATCATGATCTCCTGCTTGATGCCCCGGATACGGATCCTGTTTGGATGGGTGATCTCCAGGAGTTCCTCAATCTCCCACGAGGTCATGTACCGGTTGGTACTTCCGGGGAAACCCATCACCATGGTGAAATCGCCTTTGTCATACCCCTTCATCGAAATGGGAAGATAGTACTTTGATTTTAGCGGAATGTTTTCGGGACTGTAGTCAGCAGGTTTCCCATCCGGACCTGTATATACGCGGAATATTGAAAAATCTCCGGTATGCCTTGGCCACTCCCAGTTATCCGTATCACCGCCATAATTTCCAATGGACTCAGGAGGTGCACCCACAAGGCGAACATCCCTGAAGGTTTCGGTAATAAAAAGAAAAAAGCGGTTGTCGTTAAACATGCCGTGGACAGCAGCTTCATAATGGTTATCCCTGACTGCATCATCGACGATCGTTCTTGAAAGTGACCGTATGATTGATTTGCGGCTTAGCAGGTCCATCTCCTCATTCAGAGAAGGGGCAATCTGGTCTGTTACCTCCTCCATCCGCACCAGAAAGGTAATGGTCTTGCCCTCATTGGGAAGTTCTTCTTCCCTGGACATGGCCCAGAATCCGTTTTTCAGGTAATCGTGATCCACCGTACTGTGATACTGGACTTCATCATACCCGCAGTGGTGGTTGGTAAACAATAAGCCTTCCGGAGAAACCAGTTCTGCCGTGCATGAGCCATAGTCCAGGGCCCCGATGGCATCCTTCAGGCTGGCATGGTTGGTATTGTAAATTTGTTCGGAGGTCAGCTGCAATCCCATCTCACTCATCTCATCCATGTTCACCTGCTCCACGAGACTCAGCAACCACATTCCTTCATCGGCCTCAACGGTGACCGGAAAAAGGATCAGAAAGGCAACAATTGCCAGGGATAAATTTCTCATTTCATGCCCAGGGTAAAAACTGTAAATATTGCAATTTTCTTTTTGAAAAATGTCATGAAATACACTGTTTTATAAACGCTTATTCATCCAGCAGCCGGAAGCTGCGCCTGTGATGGGCCGATGGACCGAATTTCATAAGAGCCACACGGTGCTCCCTGGTGGGGTAACCCATGTTTCGGTTCCAGCCGTATTTCGGATTTTCCCTGTGAATGGATTCCATGTATTCATCCCTGTGTGTTTTAGCAAGAACCGAAGCTGCCGCAATGGAGGCAAATATTCCGTCCCCCCTGATGATACAGGAAAATGGCAGCTCCTGATAGGGCTTAAAGCGGTTTCCGTCCACCAGCAGGAATTCGGGCCGGGGCAGCAGTTTCTCCAGAGCCCTGTGCATGGCGAGAAACGAGGCGTTGAGAATGTTGATCTGATCAATCTCCTTTTCATCCGCCACTCCTATTCCATAGGTGATGGCTTCGCGCTCAATCCTTGCCCGTAACAGATCCCTTGTTTTTGCAGAGAGTTTTTTGCTGTCGTTCAGCAAGGGGTCATTGAAGTCTTCCGGAAGGATAACAGCCGCCGCGTAAACCGGCCCTGCCAAACAACCCCTGCCTGCCTCATCACATCCAGCCTCGAGGATACCACGTTTATAAAAAGGTTTAAGCATTTTCATCAAGCACCCTGAGGGCACTGCTCCAAAGCATGCTGGCCGTATCGTCCCAGCTGAACAACTCCCTTCGTTTCCTTCCCTTTTCGATCAGCTTTTCACGCAAACCTTTCTCCCTGACGATCCGGATCATGGCATCGCGAATGCTGCCCGGACTTTCAGGTGATGCATAGAGGGCCGCATCATCGGCAATTTCCGGAAGGCTGGTGACTTTGGATGCGATGACCGGGATATCACATTTCATGGCCTCCACAATGGGAATACCAAAGCCTTCGAAATAGGGCACAAATGTCATGGCCCATGCAGCTCCCAGCACTTCATTCAGGCGGTCAGGCGACAATCTGCCCGTAAAGATTACATCGTTTTTGTTGGGCATCTTCTCCAGTTGCTCCTCCATGGCTTTGGTAAGGAAAAATTTTTCGCCCACCAGCACCATCTTGTACGTACCCATCTCCTCATCCTTGAACAGCTGGAATGCTTTCAGAAGGTTGGTGATGTTCTTCCGGGGATGAAGGCTCCCCACGAAAATGAAATAGGGGCATCCGTTTGTGAAATCGTTCCTTACTGCTTCAGCCCTCTCCTCCGAAATGGGTTTGTATTTGTCATTGGCCCCATTGTATGCGAGATCAACCCGTTCCTCATTCACTTCATAATGGTTGATAATATCTCTTCTTGAATACTCGGATACAGTGACGATACGGGAAGCCTTTCGGGCAAACAATGGGAAGAAGTGGCGATAATATTTCCGGGCAGTCCATGGTAAATCTCCTGGCCGGTGCTCAAAATTTATATCGTGGATCACGAGAACGGAGGGAACCTGAGACCGCATTGGAAGAAATCCGTCCGTACTCAGGAAAAGTGCAGGCCTTACCTTTTTCAGAAATAAGTAAACCCGGCATTCGAACCAGAAGTACCAGAGCACAGGATGCCTGGTGGGCGGACTGAGCACCACGGGTGTCACATTGTCGCCAAAAACCACCTCTTTGCTGAACTTCCGGTCAAATAAGAAATAGAAATGATAATCAGGATGATCTTTGGTGATTCTTTTCAGTGTTTCAAAGGTAAACCAGCCAATCCCATCGAGCTTTCCTGGCATGAGCAGCCGTGTATTTACGGCAATGGTCTTCTTTTGTATGTCCTGATTCAAGGTACCCGATCCTAATCTGCAGCGAACTTATTACATTTGTACTGAATTAAAAAATTTTTCTAAACCGGTTTGAAAAAGCGATTCCTTACCAACCTGGCTCTGTTGATCATTCTGAATCTGCTGATCAAACCGTTTTGGTTTTTCGGAATTGAGGTGGGAGTTCAGAACACAGTGGGTGAGGAGGTGTATGGTTTCTACTTCTCGCTGTTCAACTTCACATTCATTCTGAACATCTTGCTGGACCTGGGAATTAATAATTTTAACAACCGGGCCATCTCCAGGGATCACGGCCTTATTAAAGATTACCTGGCAGCCATCGTTCCCCTGAAAATTATCCTTTCAGTTGTATATACACTGGCAGTTCTCCTCGCCGGAAAGATCATCGGCTATTCGGAGGAGCAGTTCCGGATGCTATGGATTCTGATCATGAACCAGTTCCTGGCCTCATTCATCCTCTACCTGCGAACAAACATCAGTGGCCTGCAGTATTTCCGTACCGACAGCCTCCTGTCGGTGATGGACCGGAGCCTGATGATCCTCTTCACAGGCCTGCTTCTTTGGGGAAACATTACCGAAAAACCCTTCAGGATCGAGTGGTTTGTTTATGCTCAGACACTCTCCTATATTCTCACCCTGATCACTGTGGCTTCTATTGTCCGATACAGATCAGGGTCATTTATGCAACGTATCAATCTGAAAAGATCGCTTCAGATTCTCCGGATGAGTTATCCCTTTGCCCTGCTGATCCTCCTGATGTCGCTTTTCAACCGGATGGATTCGGTCATGCTGGAACGGCTTCTGGAAAACGGAAAAGAAGAGGCAGGCATTTACGCCCAGTCTTTCCGCATTTTCGATGCTGCATCCCAGTTCTCACTTTTGTTTGCCATGCTGCTGCTCCCTATGTTCTCGCGGATGATCAAACTGGGGCAGAATGTAAACGACCTGGTGCGGATGGCTCTTCCACTCCTGATGGCTGCAGGCCTTACCCTGGCTATCACCGGAAATTACTACAGGGTGGAGATCATCGATCTGATGTATACCTCACCTGCACCATATAGTTCAACAATTTTCGGTATCCTGATGGTAGGCTTCCTGTTTGTCTCCACCAGCTACATTTACGGAACTCTGCTGACGGCCAACAACAACCTGAAACACCTGAACATTCTGGCCGGAATTACAGTTGTGGTCAATGTTTCACTCAATCTGATCCTGATCCCTCATCACCATGCTGTGGGGGCTGCCATTTCAAGCCTTATCTCTCAGGCTTTCTATGCTGTCAGTCAGCTTATTGTGGCCAGACGAATACTGAAGGTACCCGTGAACGCCGATATTCTGATCAGGCTGGCTGGCTTTCTTTTGCTGAATCTGGGCACAGGATACCTGACACTGCTTCTTCCCGGCTGGATTCCCGGTTTCCTGATCCTTTTGGGCTCATGTGTGGCCACCTCCCTGTTGCTGGGCCTGATTCGGCCTCGAGACCTTCTTTCCATCATAAGGGAAAATTAATGATCAGTACTCAGTGTTTCACTGATGTACGAATTGCCCTGGATTGGATCTGCATTTCTGAAGAGGCTAATAAATTCAATCTACATACATTTATACATTCATTTTCAAAACTCATCTGCCTATTAATTATGCCTTTATTACTTCCTTTATGGTCTATATTACTCTACTATATTTATTGTACTTCAACAATGTTAGGAAATTGTTCATTGTTAGAACGCCAGAAAAAGGGCCAAACAGTGTGCTTTAACTATTTTTAACAAAACCAATAGAACTCACCGCGGTGGAGAACAACAATATGAAAGATGAAAAACTGAGACGGACACACAGAACCTCTTTGCTTTTCAATGGGCGTGAACAGGAAGCACTCAACCTTTACTGTGAAAAATACAAGATCCGGAACAAATCCAAATTCATGAGGGAAGCCATCATGACCGAGATCCTGAAACAGTTTGATGCGGATTATCCCACACTCTTTGAATTTGAAAAACCCAATCTTTTTTACGCGAAATAGCAAGTTTTATGGAAGACAGGCTGGCATTGCTTAATGAGTTAAGCATCCTTCAATCCATTTTCGACCACTCCCCGGTGGCCATTCTTGTTGTGGGCAAAGGTACTTTCATAAAACTGGTGAACAGAGAAGCTGAAAAGATCACCGGCTACAGGAAAGATGAACTGGAAGGGATAGGAAAGTGGACAGACATGGTGCTTGCCGAGGATCAGGATCAGATGAAGAATCTGATGCGCATGCTCAAGGCAGGTGACGGGGATTTGCCAGACCGGTTTGAATGCAGGTTCATTGACCGGCATGGGAATCTCAAAACCGTATACCTGTCCGGGGTATACCACAAGGAACATGAACTGACGGTCCTTTCTCTGATCAATATTACCGAACAGAAAGAGACTGAAACCGTTCTTAAAAGTGCCAAAGCCAAAGCTGAGGAGTCAGACCGGTTAAAAACCGCTTTTCTCGGGAATCTCTCCCATGAGATCAGAACACCCATGAATGCCATAGGGGGATTTGCCTCCCTGTTACAGACTGATGAACTATCCGAAGAGAAGAAAAGGCTCTACCTGAACCAGATCATTTCCGGAAGCTCAGATCTGCTCAATCTCATCGAAAAGACCATTGTGCTTTCCAGAATCGACCTGGGACAGATGAAAATCAACCAGCGCCAGTTTTTTGTGAACAGGAACCTGAAGGAGCTGAAGGAAAAATATGCAAAATCTCTTTCCGTAGCGGGGAAAGGAGAAATTGAACTGGTCCTTGAGACAGGCCGCAGTGAGGAGGACTTTGTAATCCAGGCAGACCGTATCCGGGTCATGGATGTGCTGAATAACCTGTTGGAGAATGCCGTGAAGTTTACAAAAAGCGGGATGATCACCTTCGGGTATTCCTACCTGGATGCGGAGACTGACAGCGGGGAGGACGCCCTGTTGTTCTATGTGAAAGATACTGGCTGCGGGATATCCAAAAACAAAATCGGGATCATCTTTGACCGGTTTGTCAAACTGGTGGATAAAAATGAGACCGTACTGCGCGGTGCAGGCCTGGGATTATCCATCTCAAAAGATCTGGTGAAGCTCATGGGAGGTGACATCTGGGTGGAATCCATCTCCGGGGAGGGAAGTAAATTCTTTTTCACCCTTCCCATCAGTTATTCCAAGATCCAGCAAGCGAAAGCATTTGAAAAACCGGCCGCGATTGTTTATGAGGACTGGTCCTCACATACCCTATTGGTGGCAGAAGATATGGAGTCCAATTACTTGTATATCAAGGAATTAATTGGATCAACCGGGATGAAGATCCTGAGGGCCAGGGATGGGCGGGAGGCTGTGGAGATCTTTGAAAAACATCCGGATATCGAATTGATCCTGATGGATATCCTGATGCCGGGACTGGACGGTTATGAGGCCACTGCCAAAATCAGGAAGATCAGGGAGGATATTCCGGTTATTGCACAAACAGCATTTACTTTTGAAGGGGAAATACAGAACGGACTCTATGCAGGATGCTTCACTGATTATATCATGAAGCCCTTTTCCCGTGATATGCTCATGGCCAACCTGAAGAAGCACCTGGCTACTCCTAAATAAGCTCCATGGAATAGATAATGGCTTCAAGCTGTTTTAGCTTGACCCTTTTTTTCTTGTTTGGATAGTAGATGTAACCATCCACTGTAACGATCCGGTTCCTCCGAGCATCATAGACCGAATGGCTGATAAACGGGCCACCCATGTATCCATTCTCAAGTTCCCACAATCCCCTGAGTTCAATGATATCCATTCCGTTCTTTTTCAGATCGAAGGCAATGGGTTGATACATTTTCGATAGGGTCATATAAGAGTTCTCACGGGGCCCCTGTACAAACTGTTTTGTGATCCTGTCCCTCTGTTCGATAAGATTTGCCGTAGTAAATGCTTCCGGACCGGAAACCGGATAGTCAAAAATCTGAATCACCTGTGAAAGATCCGGAGCTTCAATGCTCACGGAGGTGTATTCATCCTTGCTAAAATCCAGGTTATATCCCCTGGGTATGGCGAGTCTGATCTGATGGTTGGCAGCTATCTCCTTCTGAATGGCCGGATCCTTCGAATCCTGGTAGGTTGCCATGAGCCGGTTCCGGTCATACTGAACAAGGAAACCCTGGATCTTGTCCCCATTCTCAATGATCAGATCATGGAGGGATGCACTGTTGGGAGCCTGAAGTTGTACCAGGATTTGTGGTTTTGCCCAGACATTCTCCTTGAAGGTTACCTTCGGTTCCAGGCTACCGTCGATGGTAACCAGGACAATGGATCTGTGAAACTTATAATAACTATCAAAGGATGCAGACGTGATCTGGATGACATCAAAAAGAGGCTCTGACTGGGGCAGGCCCGGGATCTCTTCCTTGAGGATATCCTGCAACATCTCGCCTGCAGCATTCTCCCAGTTGAACTGGTCCATCACCACCAGAACCTCACCAGCTCCTCCTGTTATATTAGGCATAATCTTTCCTGCCATGCCGCCCTGTCTGTTGACTGTGTCACACGAAGTCAGGACGACAAGGAATCCGGACAGCATAAAAAAGCCTGTCCACCGAAGTAAACAGGCCTTCAAGTTATTCAGGATGTTATTCCTTTCCATCCTTGATTTTTTTTGATTCTTTGGTGTCATCCACAATCACCTCATCATCATCATCATCGGCCGTGGCCTTTTTAAATTCCTTCATTCCCTGTCCCACACCCCGCATCAACTCCGGGATCTTTCGTCCGCCAAACAGCAGCAGAATAAGTAAAACCACCACTACGATTTGCCAGACTCCTATGGCGAGAGTAATAAAAGCTTCCATGTTATTTTATTATAAGGTTCGTTCTACAAAAATAGATAAATATTCTGTCTATTTATTAAATAATCCGATTACATCATTTAAATTGGCATAGAGCAGAAGGCTTAAAAGAAGCACCATACCCACGATCTGCGCATATTCCAGGAATTTATCCCCCGGTTTCCGGCCGGTAATCATTTCAAACAATGTAAACATCACATGACCCCCGTCCAGCGCCGGGATGGGTAGGATATTCATAATGGCCAGTATAATAGACAAAAATGCTGTCATGTTCCAGAACCGCTCCCAGTCCCACGTGGTAGGAAAAATGCTGCCGATCTTGATAAAGCCACCCAGTTCTTCATAGGCCTTGGTCTTGGGCTGGAACAACATCTTCAGCTGTTTCAGATAGCTTGTTGAGATATCTATCCCGTGTTTGATACCGGCCGGAATAGACTGCAGCAGCGTATACTTGATAATCTCAGGTTTGTACACATCGTAATACATGGTTCTCTGAAACCCGAACAAGCCCTCGTCGTTCGTTTTCACCTGCATCGCAATGGTATCGGAACCCCGGAGCAGTTTCAGGTCAAAAGTAGTATTCGCTGCCTTTCCGGTCTTATTCACAAACTCATAATAGAATTTTACCGGTGATCCGTTTACCGAAATAATCCGGTCACCGTCCATTGCGCCTGCTTCTTTCAGAGCACCGTCCACCAGTTTCTCCACCCTGCAGATCACAATGGGATCCATGGGATATTCCACTTTCAAAAGCCGTGAAATCATCTCTTCAGGCACCTGAATATCCAGCAGTTTTCCGTCCCTCTCCACCTGGATAACTTTCACATGATCGACCACGAGGTCGTGCAGAATCAATCCCCATTTCACAACTTTCTTACCATCCAGGGCAACGATCTTGTCTCCGTCCTGAAGTCCCATTTCCAGGAAAGTCTCATCATATCTGAATCCATATTCCATCCGGTCTGCCGGCACATATGATTCTCCCCAGGCATAAAGAACCATGGTGTAAATGAACAAGGCAAGAATGAAGTTAACCAGCACCCCACCAAGCATGATCAACAATCGCTGCCATGCTTTCTTGGACCTGAATTCCCAGGGCTGGGGAGGTTGTTTCATGGCTTCCCGGTCCAGGGATTCATCAATCATACCGGCGATCTTCACATAACCGCCAAGAGGCAGCCACCCAATCCCGTATTCCGTTTCCCCGATCTTTTTCTTAAACAGGCTAAAACCCGCATCAAAAAAGAGGTAGAATTTTTCAACCTTCACCTTGAACAGCCGGGCAATTATAAAATGTCCCAGTTCATGCAATATGATAAGAATCGATAAGCTTAAAAGAAGCTGTGCGATTTGGATAAAAACGTCCATTATAACTTAAATTAATTCATTGGCAACCTGTCTGGTTACCAGGTCTGTTTCAAAATAATCCTCCAGAGAGGGAGTCTTTACAAAATGGGACTTCTCCAGTGTACGCTCAATTATATCCGGGATATCCATAAATCCGATATTTTCACCCAGAAAAGCTTCCACTGCTACCTCATTGGCTGCATTTAAAATACAGGGCCAGTTTCCTCCCTTTTCCAGTGCTTCGTAAGAAAGTGCAAGGTTACGAAAAATTTTCGTATCAGGCTGCTCAAAAGTCAATTCGGGGAATTCGGTAAAGCTGAAACGCTTTAAATCCGATTTTAGTCTCAGTGGGAAGGAAAAAGCATACTGAATGGGGAGCCGCATGTCGGGTAATCCCATCTGGGCTTTGATAGAGCCATCAGTAAACTGGACCATAGAGTGTATGATGGACTGGGGATGCACCACCACTTCGATCTGCTCTGCCCTGCATCCAAACAACCACCTGGCTTCAATAACTTCAAACCCCTTGTTCATCAGGGTGGCTGAATCAATGGTTATTTTCGGGCCCATACACCAGTTGGGGTGGCAGAGTGCCTGTCCGGGAGTGACCTTCTCCAGAAAACCGGTCTTCTTGCCCCTGAAAGGTCCTCCTGAAGCCGTCAGGATCAACTTTTCAACAGCATTGGCAGGTTCGCCCGCCAGACACTGGAATATGGCTGAATGTTCCGAATCCACAGGAATAATATTCACTTGTTTTTGTAAGGCCTCCTTCACAATCAGCTCCCCGGCAACTACCATGGTCTCCTTGTTGGCCAGTGCGATGTCTTTCCCCGCCCTGATGGCTTCAATGGTGGGCCTGAGCCCGCTGAACCCAACCATTGCAGTCAGCACCAAATCAATAGTATCGGTATTCACCACCTGGGTAATGGCATCCTCCCCGCAATATACTTTGATGGGATGGTTTCTGAGTGCATTCTTCACCAGGTCATAGTGCCCCTCATTTCCGATGACCACTGCATTTGGCATATGAAGGATGCTTTGTTTGATAAGCAGTTCCGCATTGTTCAGGGCTGTAAGGATTTCAACTTCGAATGATTTCGGATGGGCAGATATCACCTCCAGGGCCTGGGTTCCTATGGATCCTGTGGAGCCAAGTATGGCAATTCGTCGCTTTTTCATCCTAGAATACGATGTAATCCATCGGATCAAGCGGGACACGGTCGTGCCACAATTCAAAGTGCAGATGTGGTCCCGTGGTCAGCTCCCCCGAATTGCCCACAATGGCAATGGCATCCCCGGCGGCTACTTCCTGTCCAATCTCTTTAAACAGGGTCGCATTGTGTTTATAAACTGTAATGAGCTCATAATCGTGCTGTATCTGGATCACATACCCGGTTTCAAGGGTCCATGTGGACATGATCACAGTTCCATCCAAAGCAGCTTTGACCACTTCATTGGGGGCGGCCACCAGGTCGACCCCATAATGGCCTTCCATGGGATTGAATGAGCGGGTGAGGATGCCTTTTACAGGGGGAAAGAAATGCATTTCATAAAGGTCACTATTCGATTTGTCTTTCTCCAGGACACTGAGTCTGAACTGTTCCTCTGCTTCAACCTGTTGCCTGAGGAGGGAGTCGTTGGAGGAGCGCAGGAAGTTGATGTCCTGCTGGTTGACGATTCCAACAGTATCATTCAGGTAGTTCTCCGGGGCCTCACCCCTGATGATCCGGTTCAGGTTTTCAAAATACTGATCGCGGATGGCCTGTTCATACTCCAGGGAATCCAGCTTGATGGCATTGGTGCGGATGTGCTGTCTCATGGCCGCATCCGGATATCCCGGGATCAGCTCACGGATGTTGGTGAAGGCAACCAGAGAGTAGATAATGGCTATTAGCAGGATGAGTAAAACACCGATCACTGCGATCAGGTTCAATCTGGTAAGTCTCATGGAACCCACCTCCTCGAATGTATCCTCATTCAAGAGGACCATCCGGTACTTGTGGGTCAGCTTACGAAGAAGCTTCCTGGTTTTTTTTTCAGGATTATTACTCATGGAATGATGCCGTGACGGCACAAAGATAAAAAGATTCCGGATTCCCTGCTCAGGATGGAAACTCAAACATGGGGAGGATCTCCCGGCGGATGTAATCCTGACCTATCTCCTGCTTCAGAAAACCTTCTCTGACCATGGCTTCATCTTCTGAAACAAATAATTCCATGTGAATCAGCGTCCAGGGTCTGAATTCATAAAGCGGGTTGTCTGTCTCCATGACATTCATGGTGATCATGTAATCGGTCAGGCTGGTTGTATAGCCAACAAACAGCTTGTTATGTCGATGGGAATAGAGAACGAAAACTTTATAACTCATATGCTATACAGACATTGCATATTAAAGTTACGTCAAAAATTATAAAAGGTTTCCGACAATGATGATTTTTTACAATTTCTTTTATAAATCCCGGCTAAGGCTACATAGGCTGACTAATATTTAATACGGATGCGCTGCCATGATCGAAGGTATGCCACCAGATCCCAACGGCTTTTACCGTCCAGGGCCGGATAATCCCCCTGGCCATAACCCCATGAGGGCATTCCGGTTCCTATCCTCCCCAAAGTCATTGTAGCCATCAGGTACCCGTTTGATGCCGCACTGAGAAACTCCTGATTATTCAAAGCCGGCCCTTTGATCCCCTCCCCGGTCGGGCCATGGCATTCAGCACACCGCTCCTTAAAAACAACAGCTCCCCGCTCCCAGTCTCCGGGATTACTTCCTGGAAAAATATAGGTTAGTGGGTTGCTGGCCGAGTTCCTCATATATCCGACGAGGTTGCTGATATCCTGCAATTCCAGCTTCTCCTGGTTGTACACATCGGCTGACCATCCGAACATGGCCGTATGCGCCCTTCCTTCGGCGATGGTTTCATACAGGAACCTGTTGCCGGCTGCATGGAGGAAATCCTTATTGATGATGGACGGACCTGTCTCTCCTTCTCCAAACTCCCCATGACAGCGGGAACAAAGAAAATGGTAGAGACGGTAGCCCTCTGCAAGGTCCGGTTCGGGAAAATCCATACTGTTGAGAGGTGGCCTTGAAGTGCTCCAGCTTCTGATCAGTGACAAAATGTTTTCCAGATCAGACTGGTCCAGGTGAACCCATCCCGGCATGGCTGTATTTCCCCTTCCACTGATCAAGGTTTCAAATATAAATGCATCATCTGCCCGGTCAAGAAAACCTTCCTGGTTCAGTGCCACGGCGACATCGCCCCTGCCGTTCTTCCCGTGGCACGCACTGCAAAGCTGATCGAACAATGCAGCACCTTCAACGGCATCTCCCCCCATCGCGGATAACCCGGATCTACCCGTCAACCTGGCTCGTTCTTTTAAATGGGAAGCAATTCCATCCAGCTCTGTCTCCTTCATCCCCGAAACCGGACCTGCCCAGCTTCCCATCTGCCGGAGGCTTCTTCCCTTTTCCATGGTAAAACGGATAAACCCGGTTGATGCCACCCTGAGGAAATCCCTGTTCCCAATGGAAGGCACCCCCGTTTTATAGGTCTTATAATCCTTTCCTTCCCCTTGTTTGCCATGACAGGCCGAACAGAGATAGGAATAGCCGGTTGGGCCATCCAGGGAATCCCTGACGCCCTTGAACTCATTGAGCGTAAGCACGGAGAAATAATCAATGGGGATATCCGGTTTTGACAGCCCCATCACGAAGGTGGCCAGAGCACTCAAGTCCTCCTCTGCCAGATTGATCTGAAGCATTTGTGACCCAGGAGAAACCATTTCCGGATCCCTGAAATGCTCTTTGATCCAGTTGGAAACAGTCTGTTCACCTGCGATATTCTGAAAACTGTATTCATGTTTGGTCTTTTCGCCCTGCCTGGTCAGATCGGGCCCCAGGATGCCACCCACTCCCCTGGCCTTATGACAACCAAGGCATCCCTCCCGGGAAAAAAGGATTTTCCCTCCTACAAATACCTCCATCCCCTCACCGGTAAAAACTCCTCCCCCGGGTTCAATTCCCGGCTCTGCCGGCTCCCGGAAGATCGCCAGGTGGCATTTCCCGCACGAAGACTGGATATAAGGCTGCTCCAGCATGGGATAGGGCCAGTGTGTTTCAGGAAGACGGCCAAACGCATCCTTGACCGAGAGTGCCCTGCCCTGCCCGCCATGACATATGGTACACCCGTATTTTGAAACCGGATGATCGTCCAGGAACGTCCCGGAATGTGCTGCATGAGGCTGGGGCAACCCTTCCATTCTTCTATCCTCCATACCATTGTGACAGGAGATGCACCGGTCTACCCTGTCAAACTGAGGCAACTCCACCTGGAAGATCCCCCGCTCCAAATCCTGTACGCCGGAAATTCCTTCTACCCTGTTCTTTTCCGACAGCACCTTTGCGTAATCCCGCTGGTGCCTTCTCCACTCCTTGCTGAACCCTTCATAGAGCCAGGTGGCAATCAGCAACAGGAGGAGCAGTGCGGCACCAGCAAGTACCAGCCATTGAACCCTGTATGTATATCTTTGCTCGTCCATGAAACCCTTATTGAAGAGGCCATTGTGAAGCCGACCAGTAAAATTCCCAGTTGGGGCCCCTGAACCAGATCCCCACCACGGTAAAAACCACCAGGGCCACAAAGGCACAGGTGAACAGGACAAGGGAAGCCATCCGTGTTGAATCCAATCTTCTGCGCACGATCTCTGAAGCTGCAATAAACATGGCTGCAGTAATGGTAGCCGGATTGATCAGCATCACGAACCACTGGGAGATGCCAGGAAACCAGTCGCGCAGCCACCCGAACCTGATCATTACAAAAAGTTGAGTCAGCACCAACAGAAATGTTGCTGAAACAGACCATAATACCAGTCTGATTCCGGTTCTTCCCGAGAACCATACTCCCACATACCCATCTTCCCTGTCCTTGTATGGAATGGAAAAGAGAAAGACCAGGTAGAGCAACGGAACAACCATTCCCCCTGCAAAAGCAGAATAGGAGACCATTTCCTGAATCCCTAAAAAATACCACGGAGATTTTGCCGGATTCTCCGGGTAGGACGGATTGGCCTGTTCAAGCAGCGGAGCATCTGCCACAAGGGCAAAAAACAGGACCACCAGCACCACCAGCACCAGGATTCCCAACTCGGTCCACATGAGCACCGGCCATGCCAGCCATTTGTTTTCCGTTCCCCTCTCGCCGGCATATTTTGCAGGCCTGCTTAGTCCTCCGTCCTTGCGGATCCGCCAGAAATGAATCCCCAGAAGGATCAGCGTGGAAAGTGGCAGAAAGATTACATGAAGAGCGAAGAATCTTGAAAGGGCGGGTTGTCCCACAACTTCTCCGCCAATGAGTAGTTTTTTCAGGAATCCCCCCGGATCGAAGAAGGAAGTAATCCCCAGCAAGTCGGTTAGTTCACGGGCTGAGGCTGCGATATTGGATCCGATGGTTACAGCCCAGTAGGCCAGCTGGTCCCAGGGAAGCAGGTAGCCACTGAAGTTGCTCAGCAGGATCAGAATGAGCAAAACCACCCCAATAACCCAGTTCAGGGAACGGTTGCCCAGATAGGACCCGGTATAAAATACCCTCAGCATGTGGAGAAATACCACAATTACCATCCCCTGGGAAGCCCACCTGTGCATGTTCCGAATGATCCTTCCCCCCGGAACCACGTTGACAATATCTTTTACCGACCGGTATGCCGTCTCCACCGACGGGGTATAATAGATCATCAGGATCACTCCTGTGAATACCATGATCAGAAAAAGGAATCCCAGGATCATGCCCAGCCCGAAAGTGTATGTGGGCTTCATGGAGTGGACATGGACCCGGGTGGCATGAATATGAAGGAAGAAATTGCGGGTAATCTTTCCGGCCCGTGCCGGAACATTTTGTTGATTATGGCTTTGCTCCTCCGACATGATCAGGAGCTTATGTACTTATCTTCGGGCCCGACCACTGTGCCCGGATCGATGACGATCTTCCCGCCGGCCTGTCCGCTCACCCTGTACCAGGAGAGGTCCCGTGGCGCCGGTCCTGAGAGTACCTCCCCTTTTGTATTGTAGCAGGATCCATGGCAGGGACACTCGAAACCGTCGGTGCTCTTCTCAATGATGCAACCCAGGTGGGTACAGACTGCCGATACCGCACGAATTCCCTCATGGTCCCTGTAGACAAAAAGGTTGTGCTCCTCCACGTAAGTGTATGTGTCCACCGGGAACTGTGCTGAATCACCTATGGTGATTCTGCGTTTCTGTCCGGCCAGACGCGGGAAAAACTGCCGTAAATAGCTGACAACTGCCACCATACCCGTAACTGATACCAGCGTTATAGCCGTTTGGCGAATGAAGTTTCTGCGTTGCATGTCTGGTTTCTAAAATTATATAGATTCTTTTTGAATAGGTGCCTCCAATTCAATGAAATTCCTAATTTATATACATTTGAAATTAATCATACCGAGGAATTCAGAGAATATGAAGGGTACTGTTCCAAAGTTTCTGGGATCTATATTACTGGCTGCGTTCATTCTTGTTTTGATCATCACCTGCAAACGTGAAGATTCCGGAAAGAGCGACCGCGTGGTTACACCCAAACCCACGTATACCGCCGAATACATGGGCCGGGAACGCTGCAGGGAATGCCATGAAAAGGAGTACAATCTTTACCGGGGATCGGACCATGACATGGCCATGGATACGGCCACTCGCGAAACAGTCCTGGGTGATTTCAACGATGTTTCCATCACCCAATTCGGTGTCACCTCCAGGTTTTATAAGGAAGATGACAATTTCATGGTCCACACCGAAGGGCCGGATGGCGCCATGGAAGAGTACCAGGTCTCCTATGTATTCGGGATCAGACCCCTTCAGCAGTATCTCATTGAATTTCCAGGCGGCAGGTACCAGTGTCTTCCCATATGCTGGGACACCAGGCCGGCTGAAGAGGGCGGGCAAAAGTGGTTCCACATATACCAGCATGAGAGGATTCCCCCGGGCGATGTGCTCCACTGGACACGGGTTACACAGAACTGGAACTACATGTGTGCCGAATGCCACTCCACCAACCTGCATAAGAACTATTCATACGATGAAAAGGCATACCATACTACCTGGTCCGAAATCGACGTGTCATGCGAGGCTTGCCACGGGCCTGGTTCCGGTCACATCGACTGGGCGAAAAAGGTGGAAGCGGGAAGCCGTCCCGATGTATCCCCTGATATGGGACTGGTGGTCCGGTTGAAAGATACCGACAATGCCACCTGGATTTTCGATCCCGACTCGGTCACCGCGCGAAGGTCGGTACCCCGTCAATCGGATGAGCTTGTACAGATGTGTTCCAGGTGCCACTCCCGCCGGGCAGTAGCCACAGAAGATTACTATCATGGCGGCTCTTTGCTTGATACACACTGGCCCTCCTTGCTGGAGGAGGGTCTCTATTTTGCCGACGGACAGATCGAGGATGAGGTTTATGTATATGGCTCCTTCCTTCAGAGCAAGATGTACAAGGCAGGGGTTGTTTGCAAGGATTGCCACGAACCACACAGCGGGAAGGTTTACTCCATGGGGAACGCCCTTTGCTTCCGTTGTCATATGGCCACGGAATACGGGACCCGGAAGCACCATTTTCATGATCCCTCCAAAGAAGGAGCCAGCTGTACCGAATGCCACATGCACGAACGAACCTATATGGTGTTGGATCCGCGCCGTGATCACAGCATCCGGATTCCCAGGCCGGACCTGTCGGACAAACTGGGGACTCCCAATGCCTGCAACCAGTGCCACACCGATAAATCCACACAGTGGGCCACCGGCTACCTGAAAGCATGGTATGGGGAGGATTTGCTAAACCAGCCGCATTACGGAGAAACCTTCTGGGCCGGCCGCCAACAATATCCCGAAGCCCATCAGGGGCTGCTGAAGCTGGCGGGTGACCGCGAACTTGGTCCCATGATCAGGGCCACAGCGATCTCCCTGCTGGGAGCTTACCCTGATCCTTCCACCTATGAACTCCTCCGGCTCATGGTTAACGATCCCGATCCCCTGATCAGATATGCAACCCTTTCGGTTGCTCAGTATGCGGATAATGAACTGATCCGTGACCTGGCAGTTCCTCGCCTGAGGGACAGTGTGAAAGTGGTGAGGCTTGTGGCAGCCAGTTCGCTGACGGCGGTCCCGCGCGAGATGATCCCTGCAGGATCGATTGAGCGGTTGAATACAACCCTTCAGGAGTATAATGCATCCCTGATGATCAACGCCGACCACCCTTCCACCCACCTTAATTTTGGGAATCTTTACATGAATACAGGAAATCTGGAGAAGGCGGAGGCATCCTTCCGGGAAGCCATTGAACTGGAGCCGGGATTGGTGGGACCCTATATCAACCTGGCGGACCTTTACCGCAGGCAGAACAGGGATGAAGAGGGTGAAAAAGTGTTGCAGAGTGCCCTGGAGATTTACCCGGAGATGGCGGCCATCAACTACTCCCTTGGCCTGTTGAAGGTGAGACAGGGGGATCATGCCGCTTCCATGGAATACCTGAAAAATGCAGCGCTGTACGACCCGGACGATCCGCAATACAGCTATGTATACGCCATCGGGCTCAACTCGCAGCAGCAGCCCGGCGCGGCATTGAAAGTCCTTGAAGAAGCATTGAAGAGGCATCCCTATGACCGGAATATCCTCTACAGCCTGGCTACCATCTCCATGGAGAACGGTAAAAATGAAGATGCGCTGGGATATGCAAAAAAGCTGGTTGAAAATTACCCCCAGGATAACAATTACCAGCAACTTTTAAGTGTCCTGTCCAACTAAATAAATATCCTGTCCAACTAAAAAAGTCCACCCCCTGGGTATGGTTGGAATATTTTTGAAATATTGTGACGTATTTTTACGTCATAAATCAATCATCATTCAACTATAATTTCTAAATTTACCAATATGAAAGACGCTGATTCACTCAAAAAGATCGTCAGGGATAAATATGCCGGGATCGCACTTGCCTCCAGGGACAAATCGTGCTGCTGCAGCAACAAAAAGGAGCTTGACTATTCTGTCATGAGCCTTGATTATACTCAAAAAGAAGGGTATGTGGCAGATGCCGACCTGAAACTGGGATGCGGCATTCCTACCGACCATGCAGGCATCAAACCAGGTGACCACCTTTTGGACCTGGGTTCAGGAGCAGGGAATGATGTGTTTGTGGCACGCTCCATAGTCGGAGAGACAGGGGCAATCACAGGATTGGACTTCACCGATGAAATGATCGCCAAAGCCAGGAGCAACAACGAAAAAATGGGCTTCCGCAATGTTGAATTTGTCAAAGGAGATATCGAGCAAATCCCCCTGCCAGACAACTCCTATGATGTGGTGATCAGCAACTGTGTGCTGAACCTGGTTCCGGACAAGAAGAAAGCATTCTCTGAAATCAAAAGGGTTCTCAAGCCGGGAGGACACTTCTGCGTGTCGGATATCGTTCTGAAAGGGGGCCTGCCCGGCGATATGAGGGATGCAGCTGAATTGTATGCAGGATGTGTATCCGGGGCGCTCCAGAAAGAGGAATACATGGAGATAGTCAGGAATGCAGGTTTTAACCAGGTGGAGGTAAAAAATGAGATGGTCAACGATGTGCCTGATGAATACTTGAGGGAAAGTGTATCTCAGGAAACCATCGACGATTACAGAGCTTCGGGTGCGGGGATCTTCAGCATCACAGTGGTAGGGACCAAATAAATCACCTCTATATCCGGTTTCACATGGCATCTTTCAGTAAAAGACTCTCTTTTTTAGACCGCTACCTGACCCTCTGGATCTTTGCTGCGATGGCCGCAGGGGTCCTGGCCGGTCATTTCTTCCCGGGAATCGCTGATTTCTGGAACTCAATGAGCCGGGGGACCACCAACATACCTATTGCCATTGGTCTCATCGTTATGATGTATCCTCCCCTGGCCAAGGTCCGGTATGAAGAACTTGGTGATGTCTTCCGCAATCGAAAGATCCTGATTCTCTCCCTAATTCAGAACTGGATCATCGGACCGGTCCTCATGTTTATCCTGGCCATTGTATTCCTGAGGGATTATCCCCACTATATGGCCGGACTGATCCTTATCGGGCTGGCCCGGTGTATCGCCATGGTGATTGTTTGGAACGACCTGGCCGAAGGTGATCCGGAGTATGCAGCCGGACTGGTGGCCTTCAATTCCATTTTCCAGGTGCTTTTCTTTTCGGTCTATGCTTACGTTTTTATCACCGTGATGCCGCGCTGGTTCGGGCTCTCGACCTTTCAGGTGGATGTGACCATGGGGCAGATCGCAAAGAGCGTATTTATATACCTGGGCATCCCCTTCCTGGCTGGTTTTCTCACCAGGTTCATCCTGATCAGAACCCGTTTCAAAGAGCGGCACGCTTCAAAGGATTGGTACCATTCCAGGTTCATTCCAAAGATCAGTCCGCTAACCCTGATCGCCCTGTTATTTACTATCTTTGTAATGTTCTCCCTCAAGGGTGAAACCATTGTGAAGATCCCCCTGGATGTGGTCCGGATCGCCATTCCCCTGGTTATCTATTTCGTGGTGATGTTCATGGTATCGTTCTTTATCGGGAAAGCCATGGGGGCCGGTTATGCCAAAACCACCACCCTGTCATTCACAGCAGCCAGCAACAATTTTGAACTGGCCATCGCCGTGGCTGTGGCTGTATTCGGCATTGGTTCAGGGGAAGCCTTTGCTGCAGTGATCGGTCCGCTGGTGGAGGTGCCGGTGTTGATTCTGCTGGTGGGAGTCGCGCTGCGGTTCAAGGTTCGGTATTTCAAAGAGCAGCAAAGTTATTTTTGAAAACCAGCTAAAATTCATTACATTTGCACCCACATTGCGGGGTGGAGCAGTTGGTAGCTCGTTGGGCTCATAACCCAAAGGTCGTAGGTTCAAGTCCTACCCCCGCTACTAGAGAAAGCCCGGAGCACAAAGTGCTTCGGGTTTTTTATTTCCGGAGCGTCAAGAACTTGTTCTTGTAAGCGAAAGGGAATAAAAAAACGGATTGAGCGTAGCGAGAGCCGGCTTTCTTTAGTAAAGCACCCCCAATTCAGGTCCGTGAGACCGTCAAAGATGGCCGAACACTCCTGTCCCCACTACTAAAGAGGACCCCTCATCAGAATTGATGGGGAGTCTTTTATTATGATATGTTTTTTTGAGCCACAGGCGAAACGCTCTCACACTGTCTTCCAGAGCTTTCACTTTGTTAATAACAAACTTTTTTACCATTTCATCCGATATTTCCCTTCTCATCACATTAACAAGTGTTATGGAGAGTAAAAATCAGGAATATGCTATCCCGGAAACACAAGTTACCAGCAAAATCTATATCGTCCGTAATAAGAAAATAATGCTCGACAGAGATTTGGCAGAGCTTTATGAAGTTGAAACCAGGGTACTAAACCAGGCGGTAACCAGAAATATTGAAAGGTTTCCAGAAGAGTTCATGTTTCAATTAAGCTCTGAGGAGTTTGAAATCTTGAAATCACAAATTGTGACATCAAGTTGGGGAGGTACACGTAAAATGCCATTTGCTTTCTCGGAATTATGGAAAGATTTACATAATTCAGTTTATGTAATCAAATAGATTATGTAAACATTCATAATAACACCAAGTTCCAAGTCAGTATTGATCACCATAGTTTACATAATGGGTTGACATAATTTACTTTTGGTTTGGGTGATATTACCC